>Ga0181573_10000490_pt1 | contig 41088 bp, 20 predicted proteins | sample 101ome_25_FD_148643 | JGI IMG/M metagenome (GOLD analysis project Ga0181573, IMG submission 148643) | Coastal salt marsh microbial communities from the Groves Creek Marsh, Skidaway Island, Georgia - 101409BT metaG (spades assembly) | ecosystem: Environmental > Aquatic > Marine > Intertidal zone...
CTGCGCGCACCGCACCGCCTGCTTCCACAGCCCGGCCACGTGCGTCTGCTCCTTCGCGATCCTCGCCGCCTGCGCCGCGAGTTCCGGGGACATCTCCGCCTTGAGCCGCTGCGCGCAGTACGCCGGTAAGCCTCTCACGTCGTACTTGACGGCGGCGTCGTGAAGGTCCACGAGGAGCTCCTTGGGCGGGTGAAGCGGTATACGGTACATCCACCGGAGCAAGCCCACGAGTACCGGGACGCTGAGATCGGAGAAGACCAGCTTGGTGTTGGGTTTGGACTGACCGCCGGTGAGCGCGGCGGACCTCGCGGCGAAGGTGACGACGACCGCGACGAAGTGGGCGACGGTGACCAAAACGGCGAAAACCTGGCCGAGGATCGGGTGCACTCGCGCGGCGTGCTTCACAAGGTCGGGCTGCCGCTTGAGCGCGCTGACCACCGGCCTGAGCTCCATGAGCTTGGCCAGGCCGGGCGAACCGGACGCCAGCACGTCCCTGTGCGCGTGAAGCTTGACGTTGCCCGCGATGAGTTCCACGTCGCCTCGCGTGTGGCTCCCTTTTCTGCCGACGTGGAGAGATCCGCCGAGCAAGCCACCTTTCGTGCCGTACCCTTTCCCGTTGAGCTTACCCAGCATCTTGGCGTTCATCTTGCCGCCCTCGCCCTCGGCCTCGAACGCGGTCATCATGGCGTCGAACTCGTTCGTCGGAGAATCCTTTTTTTTCCCCGGCGACTCGGCGCGAGTTCCCGACCCCCCCGCGCCCCCCGACTCCACCCCGTCCCGTCCCCTGTGCGCGTGCGGGTCGAAGGCGGCGTCGACGAGCGAGTCCCCATCCCCCTCCGGCGCGTGCTCGGGGAACGTGCACCACTCCTCGAGGTTGATCGCGACGCACACGCCGGTGTCCTTATCCCCTTTATCGCCGTCGGATGGGACGAACGTGTCCCTCTTTCCGTGGAGCAACACGAGGGCGCCGTCGACGGCGGAGCCGGCGTGTCCGAACCTCGGGTCCGTGTCCGACTCCGGGTCGAACCTGCCCCACTCCGCGGTGGGAAAGTGAAAGGCGTACGTGTCCCCGAGGACGCCGTCCTGGAGCAGGACGCGGCCGCCGTGGACGATCCAGTTGGCGCCGAAGAGGGTGGCGACGTAATCGGTCCTCGGCGTCGGTAACTGCCCGACCCTCGGCACCTGCGTCCACCGCAGCCGGCCCTGCGCGCTGAGCTGCAAACACCACAGGATCATCTCCATCATGGTATCGGACGGCGATAGGACGTACAGGACGCCGTTCATCGACGTCATCGCGCACCCGCCGCCGCCCGCGGGTCTGCGCCACCTGGTCTCGATGGGAAGCCACTCGCGCTCCTTGAGGTCGTATCCGTACAGGTCGTTGTGCGCCACGGAGTCCATCCCGGGCCGCACGTCCTTACCCCCGAATACGAACATGACGCCGTTGGAGACGCACGCGCAGTGTCCGGTTCTCGCCGCCGGGGGTTCGCCCGCGGCGTCCACCCTCGACCACGAGCACCTCTCAAAGTCGAAGCACCAGAGATCGTTCAGGCAGCCAAACTGCCCTTGTCCGCCGAAGACGTAGAGCTTATCGTCCACGACGACGGACGTGTGACCGTACCGACCCGGAGGTATGCCGACGTCCGGATTCGCCGCCCTGGCCTGCAGCTCGGTGCTCTGGTCCTTGCCGGACCATCGCAGGATGATGTCCACAAACTCACCCTCCGGGGCGAGTCCACCGTAGGTGTAGAGCTCGTCTTCCCAGACCATGGAGGTGGCGCCGACGAGGTAGCCCTCGGGATCCGAGAGCATATCCTCCTCATCGCTGGCATTGAAGTCCTCCATGACGTCGCCCGGCGCGGAGGATGTCGGGTAGCCGCCCGCGTTGGCGCCGATGGTCCCCGGGGCTCCTCCTCCGTTCTCGTGCCTGGTCTCCTTGCGTTGCGGGGCGGTGCCGGCGCGACGCTTGGCCTGCTCGTCGCGAGCGATTGCCTGCATGAGTTCCGCGCGCGAGTGGCTCAGGGGTATACCACGCGTCGCAGCGATCTGAAACGGAAGGGGACGGCGGGGGCGGGGGCGGTGATGGTCAGACTCGACGCGTCTCCGGGGCTCGCATCGCGCGCAAAATGGGCGAGTTCCACGGCGACGTCGAGGGGCGCATGGGGCGCGCATCGCACCTTGGCCAGCTCGTTCGTGGACATCTGCTGCAGGGGGACGCCGTCGATCTCGACATTGTACAAAGCCGAGACCTGGTTGAGCTCCTCCGCCCGGTCGTATATGTCCGCCATCGTGGATAGAGGGCGGCACCGCGCGGAGGTGTGCTCCTCCTCCGCGGACTCGGGGTCCCGCACACCTGGGTCCCGGACTCGAGTTGGGCGCGGTGTAACCACCAACCGCTGTCCGACCATATTGTGATCACTGAACACTGTTCTGGGACTGGTAAAATTTCGCTTCTCGTGTTGCAACCGACCGCCCCAAACCACCGAGATTTGGGGCCGCGTCGTTTTCGACACGGGAAAAACGGTTTCAGCGCAGCATCCGAGACCATTGCTCCCAGGCGGAGAGTACGCTACGCACGCGCTAGCGTCCTCTGACTGCCAGGTAAGCATCGATACGAGGTCGTTCGACATGACTTCGACGCCTTACGGCAGCGGCCCGCTGCCGGACCCCGAGTCCGGCGGCGGCCGGGTGCCCGAAGAGCGCGATTGGAACGAGGGGCAGCGCACCACGAGGCGCGCGGCTCTCCTCACGGCCGCGGGCTTCGGGCTCGCCGGCCTGGCGGCGTTCGCGATGGTCTCGTCGCCCTTCGCCGTCACCCTGGATAACGCGCAGATGGCGCGGGCCGATTCCGCGCGCGTCCAACCCCGCGCGGTACCCCGCGCGGGCGTCCGCGCGCCTCGCGCCGCGTCCGATCGGGGACGCGCCATCCCCGGCGGTTACCGCGACGCGCGCCTCGCCGCGCCCCGCGACGCCAAGCTCGGCTCCGCCGCGGTGCAGCCCGTCGACGCCGAGGCTTACTGGCACAAGATCGTAGATCCCATGCCGATGGAACCGAGGCGCCACCTCGAGCAGCTCGCGTCCGTCGCGCCGACGCTCCCCGAGGCGCAGTACCAGGAGCTCATGGCGATCGCCGCGGACGTAGCCTGGCGCACCGACCCGGGCGCCAGGGAGCGCGCCGAGGAGCTCGTCGAGCTTCTCTCCTACCTCACCGGCATGGAGGACGTCAAGGAGGGCATGGAAATCCACTACAGGCGCGTCGATTCCGGAAACACCGAGAAGGCCCCGTCCGAGATCGACCCGATGGAGTTTGCCAACTTTGTCAAAGCCGTCCTCCCCTCGTGCCGAGCCTTCCCCACCTGGGACCAGGCCGACGTGCAGAAGATGCAGGACGCCACCTGGCTCATCTCCCAGCAGTACCAGGCCACGCACTCCAAGATCGCGGCCCCGTTCGACGCCGCGGTCGACGCCTCTGACCCTTCGACTCTCTCGTCCGTCGAGGCGGACCCTGCGGTTACCGACGCGGCTTCCGCCCAGGTCCCGGACGTGGGCCGCGCCGAGGCGGCCACCGACGCCTGGACGTACGACTACAGCAAACACCAGACGGGAGATAACTCCGTCGACCTCCTCAGCAAGGCGTCCCGCTCCAAGTGGGCCCTGAAGGAGGCGATCGAGGTCAAGGCTAAGATTGCGGCATCCGCGCGACTGGGCGCCGCGACCGAGGCGGCGGACAAATCCGGCGACGGCATCGACGCGTTCGCCGAGTGGTGGAAGGTGACCAACGACCTGCCCCAGAAGGACCAGGACATGCTCGTCAAGCTCCGCCAGACGGTGCCCACGCTCACCGAGGAGGACTACCACAGGTGCATGGACATTGCCGACGACCTCAACTGGAAGATCGACGGCACCGCCAAGGCCAAGGCCAAGGAGCTCCGCGATAAGCTCGCGTACATGATCGACGTCTCCGACATCGACGCGGGTCTCGCCAAGCACTACGACCGCCTCGTCAAGAAGCACTACGGCGTGCAAGATCAGCCCTCCGAGCTCGAGATCTCCCCCGCCGAGCTCGCCGAATTCGTCCGCGACGTTTTCCCCGCGGCTCGCAACTTTCCGAAGTGGAACGGCGCCGACGTCGACAAGATGCGCATCGTCGCCGCGCGCGCCAAGCAGCGCGCCGCCGCCACCGCGCACATGGGCCAGAAGAAGGTCTGGGGCCAGGCGACCAAGGATGCCGTCGCCGCCATGGGTAAGCGCACCGTGGACTCCCGCAAGGAGAACGCGGCGCTCGGCCAGATTAACAACGCGCCCGGCATCTGGTCCGAGCTCGTCGACCACATGCCCACGCAGCCCCGCCAGCACTTCTACCAGATGCTGCAGTCCGTCCCGTACATCGAGGAGACCAACTACCGCAAGATGCTCGACCTCGCCGGCAAGCTACAGGTCGCTCGCGACGGCACCACCAAGGCGACCCTCGACGAGCTCATGGCGAAGTTGCCCTACCTCACCGGCACCGACGACATCCAGGGCGGCCTGGACCAGCACTTCAAGCGCATCAACTCTGGTAAGCGGAACGTGGAGGCTGGCGAGGTGTCCATCGATCGACTCGCGGAGTTTGTCCTCGACGTCATGCCCCCGATTCGTCACTGGCCCAACTGGTCGGATGACGACATCTCCCGCATGCGGCGCGTGACTGCCCGCGTGCGCGAGACCTTTGAGGCGACGCACCCCAACTGGAACTCTGACGAGACCACCGCACACCTCGCCGCGCCCCTCGGCAAGGACAAGAAGTTGGCCAAGAAGGCTTCCAAGGCCAAGGCCACCCTCGGCGAGGAAGCTGACGCCGATGCCTCCAAGGAGGAAGCTGACGCCGATGCCTCCAAGCTCAACAAGAACGGCATCGATCCCTTTGCCGAGTGGTGGAAGCTCACCGACGACCTCAACGAGCACGACAAGGATCAGTTCATCAAGCTTCGCAGCATGGTGCCCACGCTCGCGCTCGATGATTACGACAGGTGCATGGAGCTTGCTGCCGACATCCAGGACAAGGTTGACTACACCACCAAGGCCAAGGCCAAGGAGCTGCGCGACAGGCTCGCTTACATGATCGATGTCTCCGAGCTCGACCGAGGTCTCAAGCTGCACTACGAGCGCCTCGTCAAGAAGCACTACCAAGAGGAGGGATGGGAGAAAGCGGACATCGACGAGATCACCCCGACTCAGCTTGCCGAGTTTGTTGCTGACGTCTTCCCGGCGGCTCGCCGCTTCCCCGAGGAGTGGGGCGGCGAGGAGATCGAGAGGATGCGCGTGGTTACCAAGCGCACCAAGGAGCGCCGCGCGGCGATGGCCAAGGCCAAGGCCCGCCTCGGATCCGCGCCGGACTGGGAGGCCAACACCGACGCCACCAAGCTCAACGAAAACGGTATCGACGCGTACGCCGAGTGGTGGAAGCTCACCAACGACCTTCCGGCGCGGGATAACCAGGCGCTCATCTCCCTCCGTCAACGCGTCCCGGGCCTCACCGAGGAGGACTACCAGCGGTGCATGAACCTCGCCGACGACATCAACTGGAAGGTTGACGGCTTCACCAAGTCCAAGGCCAAGGAGCTCCGCGACAGGCTCGCGTACATGATGGACGTGTCCGACATTGACGCGGGTCTCGAGAAGCACTACGCGAGGCTGTACAAGAAGATGCACGGCGTCAACGACCCGGCGACGCTCGACGAGATCTCCCCGATGGAGCTCGCCGAGTTCGTCCGCGACATCTTCCCCGCGGCTCGCAAGTTCCCCGACCACTGGTCAAACTCCGAGATTGCCAAGATGCGCATCGTCACCGCCCGCGCCAGGCAGCGCGCCACCGCGGCTGCCGGGGCGGCTATGGGGCAGAAGACGTCCAACTCTGACCGAGCGGCGATGGGACTTCGCACCGTGGACTCCCGCAAAGAGAACGCGGCACTCGGCCAGATCAACAACGCGCCCGCCATCTGGTCCGAGCTCGTCGACCACATGCCCCTGGAGCCCCGCCAGCACCTGTACCAGATGCTCAACTCTGTTCCCGGGCTCGAGGAGGAGAAGTACCAGAACATGATCCAGCTGGCCAGTAAGCTCCAGACTACTCGCGACGGCACCACCAAGGCGACCCTCGATCAGCTCATGACGAAGTTGCCCTACCTCACCGGCACCGACGACATCCAGTCCGGTCTCGACATGCACTTCAAGCGCATCAACTCTCACAAGCGCGAAGCCGAAACCGGCGAGGTGTCCATCGACCGACTCGCGGAGTTTGTCATCGACACCATGATCCCGATTCGTCACTGGCCCAACTGGTCGGATGACGACATCACCCGCATGCAGCGCGTGACCAACCGCATCCAAGAGCAGTTCGAGGCGACGCACCCGGACTGGGTCAACGACGAGAAGGTTGCGCACAAGTCGGCTCCCCTCGGAAAATCCGTCGACGCGGAGCAGGTCTTCGGCGAGGTCACCTCGGCTCTCCCCGCGGGACCCCGGGGCGTCCTCGAGAAGCTCGTGGCCAACACCCCGACCATCCCGGAGGAGCACTTCCAGTACATCATGAAGCTCAGCGACGAACTCGCGACCAAGATTGACGGGTCCACCCGCATGTCGGTGAACCAGGTCATCGACCGGCTCTCCACCCTCGCGGATCTCTCCGACATCAAGGCGGGCGTGGACGCACACTTCAGGCGCGTGGACTCCCGCGGCACCAAGAAGGTTGCCGACAAGCTCGAGGTTTCCCCCGAGAAGTTCGGCAAGTTCCTCCAGAACGTGCTCCCCGCGTGCAGGTCCTACCCGACTTGGACGACGGAGGACGCCGTGGCTCTCGAGTTTGCCGCCGATTTCCTCAAGGACAGGTGGCAGGCGGCGCACCCCGGCGAGAAGCTTCCCGCCCCAGCGCGCAAGAGCAGCGTCGCGCCCCAGGTCGCCAAGGGCACCAATGGCGTGAAGAGCGCCAGGCCGCTTCGGGAGAAACTCTCCACCGCGAGCCGGGACGAGATCCTCGACTTTGCCGATCAGGCGCAGGCGGCGATGGGCCTGAGGAAGAGGCAAAACGTTAAAAAACCCTCTGGAAAGCATCAGCCGCTTTTTAGGGAACCCGCAATGAAGTCGGAGCGCAAGGGCTCGGCCGCCAAGGCTGAGCTCGGCGCCGTGGTGTTCGTGGACGCACCGACCGAGTGGGCAAGGCTGGTTGACCGGCTTCCCGATTACGAAAAGAACAAGATTTACAAGCTGAAGGAGGTTATCCCCACGCTGTCTGAGGAGAAATACAACAGCCTGATTGCGCTGGCGGACTCGATTCGATTCTCGTCCGAGACCGACGGCACCAAGAAGGCCCGCATCAAGCAACTGCTCACCGACGTGAGCGCCCTGAACGTCGACGTCGGCGGCGTCGGCGTCGGTCTCGCCAACTACTGGGCGAGAATCGAGAGGGGAGGAACCGAGGCGTCGCTCGCCGAGATCTCCCCCGACGAGTTCGCCGAGTTTGTCCGCGAGACCTTCCCGCCCATCCGCGACTACCCGCTGTGGTCGGTCATCGACGTCGAACACCTGGAGACGGCGACGAACCGCATGGTGCAAAGGCACGAGGCTCTCAACGGCCAGCCGCGTCCCGGCACGGCTGCGCTGGGCGGGAGGCAGCGACCGCGGTGGAAGCGGCGGCCCGACCACAAGCTCTCCGAGGAGCACAAGAAACCCCTCGGGGGTGTCATCCCCGGGCAGACGGACTACGCCAAGCTGCCCCTCTCCGAGTTTGCGAACGTGGCGAAGAACAAGGGCAAGCTCGGCGAGGCGTTTGGCACCAAGCACGGGCGCGATCCAATCACCGGCGAGAGCTACAACTTTTACGAGGGCAACTTCGTGGCGGCGGCGTTCGACCCGGCTGATTGGAACCTTCCCCTGAACTTCGACGCCCGTCAGAAGTGGCCGCAATGCCGCGCGATCATCGGGACGGTTCGCGACCAGGGAAAGTGCGGCTCGTGCTGGGCCGTGGCCACCGCGGAGGTTATGAACGATCGCCTCTGCATCGCCAGCGGCGGCGCGGAGCAGCGCGAGCTCTCCCCGCAGTACCCCCTGTCGTGCTACGACGGCGGCAGCGGGTGCCAGGGCGGCGACGTCGCGCAGGCGATGCACGAAGCGACCACCAAGGGTATGGTGTTCGGCGGGATGCTCAACCGCAGCAAGACGGCCTGTTTGCCGTACGAGTTTGAGCCCTGCGAGCACCCGTGCCAGGTTCAGGGCGTGATCCCCCACGAGTGCCCGGCGCACGTGGACGACGGCACGTGCCTCGGGAACACGTTCAAGCTCGCGGATCAGAAGGTGTTCCCCAAGTCCGACGTCTACACGTGCCCGCCCAACGACTGGGCGTGCATCGCGCAGGAGATCATGACCTACGGACCCGTGGCTGTGACGTTTGGGACGGTGCACTCGGACTTTTACGGGTATCACGCGGGCGTGTACACCGTGCGCGAGGAGGACAAGAACGAGGAGGGCTTGGGCATGCACGCGACGAAGCTAATCGGTTGGGGTTTCGACGAGGCCACCGGTCACCCGTACTGGCTGATGATGAACAGCTGGGACAACTGGGGGATCCACGGCCTCGGGCGGGTCGGAGTCGGAGAGATGAACATGGAGCAGGGCATCGCGATGGTTCGCATGTAAGACTTTTAGACGACACAGACGGCGATGTATATACTAACGTCATCATTCAAATCACCAACACGATGTGCAGTCTTGATGAGCTTCTCATCGCTTTCCCCTTCCTCCGCGTCCGCCGCGACCGAGCATGCTGTTTGGGTTCGAGCCCCTACCTCGGCCTCGGCCCCTGCCTGGTCCGATCCTCACGGCCGAGAGCCCGGTGACCATCTCAGCCTCCAGGTTCGTCTCCTTCACGGAAGCCACGAAGGACGCCGCCACGCCCGATTTCTCTGCCTTTGCGGTCGCCTCTCGCGCCTTGAGCAGGGCGTCCGCCCTCGCGGCTGCCCCCTGTGGCGCCTCATCCTGCTCGGCAGCCAGGCACGGGGAGCACCTCTGCTTCCCGGGACCCTTCTGCATGAGTTGCTTGCGCGAGAACTCGCTCGCGGGCTTGGATTCCTTGCACTTCGCGCACTCGTGAAGCACAACCTCGCCTCCGTCCCCTTCCGCCGCCCTAGCCTTCGCCTTCTCGGCGGCGGCCTCCCTCTCCTTGACCTCATCAGCCTGCGTACACCTCAGGCACTTGATCGCCGCCGACTCATCCTTCCGCCTTTTGAGCACCATGTTCTTGGAGAATTCGACCGCGGGAAGGCGCTTACGACCGCACGCCGAACAGTCGAACGCGCCCGCCCACGTAGTGGGGTCCAGGTTCGCCTTCACTCCGAGGTCCGTCATCGTCCAAGGGCGGCGGTCCGCGCGCCGGAAATAGTGTCTCCACTTCCGAGACATTTCGCAGCGAGACATTTCTGCGCTCCTCGCCCACACTGGATCCGCGCCGGCGGGCGAGTCGCGGCGAGAAAGATGGCCGCGCTCGCGTCCATGAAGATAAACACGATGGTGAAAGACGCGGAGGCCGCGAAGGCCAAGGTACGCGCCCTATCGATCCGCGAGGACGCCCCCGCGCGTTTCCGCATGGCGCCAATCTCGCACCCAACGGTTGGTCGGGTCCCTCGCACCCTCGCTCACGCCGCTTCCTTCTCTTTTCCCCGATGTCCCCAGGAGCGCAAGCGCAACGCGATCGTCCTACTCCTCAGATACCTGCGCGATAACGGCTACGTGGACAGCGCGGAGGTGCTCCAGAGGGAGTCTTCGCTGGCGCCTGGCACGGTGGATGCAGCGGACAACGTGCACCTCGAGCGCATCTTCCGCGAGCTCGAGGAGCACCACATCCAACGGTTCGGCAGGGCACCAAAGCTCTTCAGGCGGGCGGGGGAGACCCTAGAGATAGACGCGGGCGGCGCGGCGGGCACGGCGACGGGACGGCCGGGGCAGCGCGGGGTTCCCCTGGGGCGCGACGCGAATGCCAAAAACGTCAACGCCGCCGCTGCCGCCGCGGGTCGGGGATACGGCTCCGTCGCGGGGAAACCGTCCGCCTCGACGTCCGAACGGGCCGGGTCGCGGGCGAAGACGCCGGCGTCGAGAGGCGGGGCCGCGCCGGATCTGTCCGTGAGCGGTGACGGCGGCGCGCGGCGGCGGGGAGCGGATGCGGCGGCGGGTGGTGCGTCGGGCGCGACTCCGCCGGCGTCGTCGACCCTCGACTTGGGCTCGGGCGACCTGAACGACCTGGCGGAGGTGATACGCAGGGACATTCACTGGGGCAACCCCAACGTCCCGTGGGAGTCCGTCGCCGGGTTGGACGACGCCAAGCGCCTGCTGAAGGAGGCTGTGGTGATGCCGATTCGATACCCCGAGCTGTTTCGCGGTTTGTTGGCGCCCTGGCGGGGCGTCCTGCTGTACGGACCCCCGGGCACGGGCAAGACGATGCTCGCCAAAGCCGTCGCCACCGAGTGCGACACGACATTCTTCAACGTGTCGTCGTCCACCGTCGTGAGCAAGTGGCGGGGCGACAGCGAGAAGCTGGTGCGCGTGCTGTTCGAGCTCGCGCATCACCACGCGCCCAGCACCGTCTTCATGGACGAGATCGACGCGTTGATGAGCGCGCGGGGGGGTCCGGGCGGGGGCGGGGGCGGGGAGCACGAGGCGAGCCGGCGCATGAAGACCGAGCTGCTGATCCAGATGGACGGCCTGGCGTCGCCCGCGCGGTGCTCGAGCGGGGTCTTCGTGCTCTGCGCGACGAACCTGCCGTGGGAGCTGGACCTCGCCATGCTGCGCAGGCTGGAGAAGCGGGTGCTGGTGGGTCTGCCCAACAGGGACGCGAGGCTGTCGATGGCCAAGACGTTGCTGCGACCTCACGGGATGGATCCCGGGGTGAGCCTGGAGCGGGTGGCGGACGAGACGGTGGGGTACAGCGGGTCCGACGTCGCGACGCTGTGCAAGGAGATGGCCATGCGGCCGCTGCGGCGACTGATGGCCAGGTTGGAGGGGGAGGGTCGCCGCGCGCCGCGCGCAGCGCCCGTGAGCGTGGGATCCATCACGGAGGAGGACGCGAGGTTGGCGATGGAGGTGACGAAACCGTCGGCGGTGCTGCACCTGTCGAGGTACGAGGACTGGTGCGAGCAGTTTGGCGACCACCGCCACTAGCTTAGCCGCGGTGAGAGAAGAAACTATTCAAAGTGACTTGAACGCTGAGGCGAATCTGAACCCAGCTGATGATTGTTTGCAAACTCTCGCGCGATGCGATCTCATTTCAACACGTCATGACTAATGCTACCGAAACGCGACCAACCCGTCGCTGCGATCGCTCGCAAAGGAAACCCCACCCTCTACACTTGGCTACGCATCAAATGACCATTTAGTGCGCAGCGAAGGACTTGCCGCTCTTGGAACCGGAAGGAATGACCTTGAGGACGTTGAAGCGGACAGTCTTGGAGAGAGGGCGGCACTGGCCCACGACCACGGTATCACCCTCCCTGACGCGGAAGCAGGGGGAGACGTGCGCCGGGAGGTTGGTGTGGCGCTTCTCGTAACGCTGGTACTTCTTAATGTAGTGGAGGTAGTCCATGCGCATGATGAGGGTGCGGTTCATCTTGTGGGTCTTCACGAGGCCGGTCAAGATGCGGCCGCGGATGGACACGTTACCGGTGAAGGGGCACTTCTTGTCGATGTAGGTGCCTGTTGTTGGAAAGGAAAGTAGGACGAACGGTGAGCGCTTCGTTCTTGGGCAGGAGTGGAGTCGCGGAGTGTGGGGGCTGGGCAAAAATGTCACTGGTGGCTGGCAGCTCGGGGGGCGGGATGGGGAGACTTGGCATGGTCCCCATCGCCGCGAGCGCCCGTGCGCGATCGCCCGCCGAGCCACTCGGGGAAACCGGGGACGGTCCAAACGCGCGTTGCGACGCGATTCGCACGCGCCGCGCGGCCAAGTTCATCCCCGCGCTCGCCCTCGAGCCGCGCGACGGCTCCCCAAAAACCTGGGGAGCAGCCTCTAACCCTAATGAACCGTGAAATCTCGCGCAACGCCGGAGCGCGCCGATCGACGGGCCGGCGACTTACCCTCGATAGCCTCACGCGGGGTCTTGAAGCCAAGACCGACGTTCTTGTAGTAGCGGGTACCGTTCTTGCCGGGACGCGCCTTCTTGCCCTTGGGGCCGAAGCTGTTGGGGTGGGAGAAAGGCGGGACGGCGTCAGTCTTGGGCTCCCGCGATGGGTTGGGAAAAAACGGAACGGTGGTCGCCGGAGACGCGCGCGATAGGAGACGCGGGTGGGATACGCACCCGACGTTCACGCCAAGCTGCTTCTGGTACGCCTTCTCGTTCTGCTCAGCCGCCATGTTGCCTGAGTTCGTCGGAACGTGCAGGCGCGCGCGTGTAAAAGGGCGAGCGGCGATGCTTCGTCTTCGTTTTTAGGGTCTGCCAGCTCTCCTCAATTTTTTTTTCTTTTCTTTGGTCGGACACGTCACAACCGACCGCTGTAGTTTTTAATACGGCGTCGAAAGACCAGTTCTGAACCCTCGTTTTCGGTCCGCCCAAATCTTCGAAATGGATGGCGGAGCACATCCGCCGCTGGCGAAAAGCGCAGCCTCAAGCGACGTTCCGGCTGATTCCTTGGTGTGTCCTCGCACACAACGCCTCGCACCGAGACCACAGTCACCTAAAACCACCGACGACGATGTCCGCCCAGACCGCCCTTTTCTCCTTCGCCGCCATCAAGGCCCCCGCCGCGCGCCGCCAGGTGAGCGTCCCCGCTGCCCCGTCCGCGTCGCAACGCCTCTCCTTCGCCGAACGCGTTTGTATATTTCCACGATGACGTCACGACGCTGACCCGATCTCCCCTCCCGTTTTCGATCCCTTTCAGACCGTCAGGTGCCGCGCCGCCGCCAAGGAGGTCACTCCCGCCAAGGCTGAGGAGTTCAAGTGCCCCCTCGTGTGCGACGCCCTCGAGAAGGCCGACGCGCCTGTAAACGAGATGGCCAAGGCCAAGTGCGTTCACCCCGACCGCCCCGTGGCCAAGGCGTGCAAGGACTGCCCTCGCAGGTAAACCGCGACCGTAGCAGACAGTGTGACGATTAATCTAGCCTAGAGAAATTTTTTGGGGCCCGGTCCGGACGCGGGCGTTCTCCGACCTCCGCTGACGGCTCCACGGGCCTCCGCTCATAAATTGGACGAAAGAAAGCAAGTCTTTTTTATTCACAGCAAGACGACGTAGACCACGCGGACGCGCACCCTCCCCCGAACGATCAGCGCTTCTCGTGTCTCACGTACCTCACGCCGACGTAGAACAAGGCGATGAGCACCGGGATGCTGCAGGCGGCGTACCCGAGGCACTCCCACTTGTCCCGGCCGCCGAGCTCGAAGCTCCCGAGAATAGAGTCGCCGAGCACGGCTTCACACTCTCCGGCGCGGCGGCTGTACTCGTACAGCTCCACGGCGCGAGTCTGCCGCGGCGATAACGGCATGGTGGCAAGGAAAGACTTGAGCCCGCCGCCGCCGTCGGCGCAGTGGTCGGTGTACTCCTCGCCCTCGAACTCGTTGAGCATGATCGCGGACCACGTCCACTGGATGAACGAGATCCAGTACAGCCAGATCCACATGGCGTGGATGGTGGCCTTGCGGATGAAGAACCCACCCACGAGCATGTTCAGCGTGGTATATATGGGTAGGCACACCGCGGGGCCCACCTCGCCCGCGATGCCGCTGGCGATGGTGAACCCCACGAGCATCGCGATGGCGAAGTTGACGAAGGTGGCGAGGACGAAGAAGCCGAACCGCTCCAAGTCGTCGTTGAGGCCGATGCACCAGTACAGAACCGCCGCGAACGCTCCGCCACTGAGGAAGAGGTACGGAATCTCGGTAAGTATCCTCGCGGCGACGTACGTCCCGGCGCGGTAGTAGGCGTCGTTGAATTCCCTGGTGTAAACCTCTCGGTCAAATTTCATCTCCTCGACGAAGACCTGCGCCATGAAACACGGGAGGATCACTGCGATGAAGAGGATACCCACGGTGTTAAAGATGCCGGTGAGCTGCCTATCCTGACTGTAGAAGAATGACGAGAGCAGCGCCGCGAGGAGGATGTAGAGGAACACGCGCAGCGAGATGAACAGCGGGTGCTTCGCACGGGGCAGCCCTTTGTACCTGAGCAGCACCCAGAGCTCGCGGGAGAGATTGTTGGCGTACTTGCTCTTGCCCTTGCCGTCAGCGTGGATCCCGCTGTCGACGGCGAGGCCGCTGTCGCACGCCTCAATGGTCTCGCGGACCGTCGCGGTGTTCTCCTCGCAGAGCTTGGATCTCGAGTAGTACCCCTCAAAGTCGTGGGTCCCGCCGGTTCCCTCGTCGTGGCTCGAGAGGGTGTCGATGAGGTACTCGGCAACGTTGTAGCCCTGGCGGTACGGGAAGCCCTGCGCCGCGAAGAACTCGAGCGGGGCGCTGCGTCCGGGTCCCCAGTACGCAAGACGACCGATGTTGAGGAGGACGAGGCGGTTGAACGCGTCGAAGACGACGGGCGCGGGCTGATGGATCGTGACAACAAACGTGCAGCCCTGCTTGACCTGCAGCGCCCTCAGGTTGCAGATGACCTCCTGCGCCATCGCGGAGTCAAGGCCGCTGGTGGGCTCGTCGAGGAACATGCACCGCGGGGAACATAGGAGCGCGCACGCGACGGCGGTGCGCTTCATCTCGCCGCCGCTGACGCCGCGGATCAGCCTGTTGCCCATGTACGTGTTGGCGCAGCGCTGCAGGTTGAGCTGCGCTATGACCTCGACAACCTTGGCGTGCTTCTCGGCGGGGTCCCCGGGCGGGAGCTTGGCCATGGCAGCGAAAAGGATCGTCTCCGACACGGTGGCCCCGCCGAAGAAGCAGTCCTGCTGCTGGATGTAGGCCGTATACTTCTTGACCATGCTCTTGGATGGCTCTGCGCCGTCGAAGTAGTTCTTCCCGAGGATCTTGCCCTCGGTCTTGCGCCGGCTAATGATGTCGAGGAGCGTGGTCTTGCCGGCGCCGCTCGGGCCCATGACGGCGCACATATCGCCCGAGTATATCGTTCCGGTGACCTGAGAGCAAACGGGGATTGGAGGGCGATGAGAAGGGGTCAAGTTAAGGTGGGTCGAGCAAGCGACGACTCACGTTGGAGAGCAGCGTTCTGAACTTCTTGCCGCCGCCGCCGGCTATGCCCGGGACCTCGTCGACGGTCGGCAGCTTCGCGGCGCGCTCGGTGTAGCGATCGTCACGGCCTTGGCGCGCGGGGATGAGGCATCCAAGTCCATCGAGGGTGATCTGGATCCCGTCGCCCACGCGTGTCGGACTCTCCCCGGGGCTCACTTTCTCGTGAGGGAGCGCCCCGTGCGAGGGCACGCGGGGCAGCCCTCGCACGGGAGGCAGCGCGGGGTGGACGTCGACGCGGATATCCGCGCCGGTCGGCGCGTGCTCAATCATGTCGCGGGCCTGGATCGCCGCCGTTTTCAGAGTCCCGTATCCGGCGAGAGAGCGGCGCGCGCGCCTGTCTTGTGTGTCGGTTGGCGAGTCAGCGACTTAGGTTAGGAGCGCCGGACACGGGGCCTTGGGCAACGAGAGGCAGACACGTCCTCGGATCCGAGGAACGGTCCGAGATCCCCACCTCTCGACATCGGGAAAGAAAGGAAAGAGAAAGCCCCTCGGACGTTCCGAGGGTGGTGGTTGCCAAACAAAACTGAGTGGCCGACAACTTTTCGCGAAGACTTTTCAAGTCTCGAAGCGACACTGCGTCGAGGCGCCGCTCGCGTGCACGCGTCATGACGACGGACGACGAGGTGGCGGAGGGCGATCTTCACGGCCGGGCAATGCCCGTCCTGAACCAGGACGACGTCGACGCCCTCGCGCGCGCGGTTCAGCCGATCCTCGACTCGGACGAAGCCGTTCGTCGTTGGTGCACCCGGGCCAACGTCGAAAGATTCCTGCGCGCCGATCGCGGTAACCTGGCCAAGGCGACGAAGAGGCTGACAGACACGCTCAAGTGGCGCGTCGCGGAGCGCCCGGAGACGCGCGTGTGCTCCGCGTGCATCAACAAGGACCTCCGATCCCACTACATGAACTTCGTGGGATGGGATCGACGCGGCCGAGCCTTGGTGTACAGTGACATCGGCCTCGCCAAGGACAAGACCCCGAGCACGAATGCTGAGCACTGCATGCAGGTGCTGGAGCTCCTGGAACCCAACCTACGGCCGTTCCCGAACGATCAGTACGTGTGGGTCGTGGACTTTCACCAGTTCAGCGTGTACGACATGAATCCCAGCGTCGCCAGCGCGTGCCTCGGGCTGTTTGCTCGATCGTACCCGGAGAGGCTGGCGGGCATGATCATGGTGGGCGCGCCGATGCTGTTCAACGGCCTGTACCGCGCGGTGTGCGCTTTCGCGGATCCCGTGACGGTCAAGAAGGTCCGGTTCGTCGTCGGGCCCGACGGCAAGGGCGGGGGCAAGGCGTTCGATCCGGTGATGGACGAGTTCTTCGACGCCGAGACCAAGGCGTGGTTGGCGGCGGAGATGACGGAGAACCGTAAGCGGTGGAAGGAGGTCGCCAAGCGCAAGAGCTGGATGGCGGCGACGTTCGCCGGTAGGGGGTCGACGCACGGGTGGTGGCAGACGCTCCAGCCGTCCAAGACCAAGCCGCCGGAGCCGCCGGTGGAGGGCGAGGGCGGTCACGACATTCGCGGCTGCGAGTCGTTCAGGGCGTGCGACGCTTTTAAAAACGTGGCCCAGGCCGTCAGGTCGAGGGGGGCGCACGGTGCGTTGACCAGCCGACTCGCGGACCTCGCGCCGGAGGGAATTCCCGAGCCCGAGGAGTAAACGGTGGGTCGGGAATGGGTTGGGAAGTGTTAGGGTCCTCGCTCCGCTGGTCCGGATGTGATAAAAAGCAAATGTCCCCTGCGAGAGACTGACAAGTGTCGAAGTTGGCGCGTGGCGCGGAACGACGGCAACCAAAACCTTATCACGGCAACCAATGTTGAACTCATCAGCGGATGACGGTCAAAAAATCGCCCGTTTCCTCCCATACAAAATTTTCGCCAGTCATAGACCGTCCCATCGCTCCAGTCAAATTCCTGAGGCCGAGACTCGTTCGCGCGAGCAATCAGGAGCCCACGAGCCGCGCCGCACGAACTGGGTGTTACCGTGGAATAAACACCAGGTGGCAGCCCCACGCGACGCCAGAACACACGGCCCTACGGCCGGGTATCGCGAGGCGCTAGGTCCCGCGTGTAGGCTTGTGTTCCACGAGAGTGAACCATGGGACGCGGCGGCGCTCCCGACACGGACGGGTGAGTGCCTCGACGCGCGTCGCGCCCACGCGCGTCCCCCCTACCCGCGGCGGGGGACACACGCCCTGCGAGATCCCGCACCTTTCCTTTCCCCCCCGCCCGCGGCTGGAAAATAGGCGCGCCGCGTCGCCTCTTCGTCCGGACCGCGCGCCCGACGCTGGGATGATTCGGGCCCGACGTCGAGTCTCTCCCGTCCCACGATCGCTGACGCCCGCACGCACCGTCCCGGCGATGCCCCGTCCCGCAGGAACGATGCCGCCCCGCTGCTGGCGTCGACCGTCTCGTCATCCGGCGCGAAGAACAGGAAGAACCCGGTGACCGGCAAGCCCGAAACCTACGGCGGGTCCAGCGAGTTCCAGGAGGATGACCCCAACCTCTACATGGGCGTCCCCAAGTCGGAGCTCTTGAACACTCCCGAGGAGGGCCTGTCCGAGACGGAGGCGGCGCACCGCCTCACGCGCTTCGGGTACAACAAGCTGCGCGAGAAGGAGGAGAACATCTGGTGGAAGCTCTTCCTCGAGTTTGTCCAGCCGATGCCCTTGATGATCTGGGCCGCGATCGCGATCGAGACCCTCGAGGCGTTCCTCAAATCCAGCCGCGGCGAGGACTCGAGCGACTCGTGGATCGACGTCGTCGTCCTCGTCATCCTCCAGCTCCTCAACGTCCTCGTCGGCTTCATCGAGGAGCTCAAAGCCGGCGACGCCATCGCCGCGCTGCGCGAGTCGCTCAAGCCCGAGGCTACCGTGAAGCGCGGGGGCCGCGTCTACAACATGGACGCGACGGAACTGGTCCCCGGTGACATCGTGTGCCTCGGCGCGGGCGGCGCGATCCCCGCCGACTGCATCCTCCGCGAGGGAAAGCCCATACAGGTTGACCAGGCGGCGCTCACCGGCGAATCGCTCCCGGTGACGATGCACGCCGGAGCCGAGGCCAAGATGGGATCGACGGTGACCCGCGGCGAGATCGAGGCCACCGTCTCCGCCACCGGCTCCCAGACCTTCTTCGGCAAGACCGCGGACCTCGTGCAGGGCGTGGACGAGCTCGGACACTTTGAGAAGGTGCTCCGCGAGATCATGATCATCCTGGTCGCCGCGGGTTCCATCATCTGTTTCATCGTGTTTTGCTACCTGCTCAACATCGGCGTCGACTTCTGGGAGGTGCTCGCGTTCAACGTCGTCCTCCTCGTCGCCTCCATCCCCATCGCCCTGCGTGTCGTGTGCACCACGACCCTCGCCCTGGGTTGCCACGAGCTCGCCGCCGAGAAGGCCATCGTCGCGCGCCTCTCCTCCGTCGAGGAGCTCGCGGGCATGACCATCCTCTGCTCCGACAAGACGGGCACCCTGACCCTCAACAAGATGATGCTTCAGGAAGATCTTCCCATCTTCGTCAAGGGTCTGAACAGGGACGACGTGCTCCAGCTCGCGGCGCTCGCCGCGAAGTGGTGGGAGCCCCCCAAGGATGCGCTCGACACCCTCGTGCTCAACGCGGTTGACATTCGTACCCTCAACGACTACGACCAGACGGACTACATGCCCTTCGATCCCACGATCAAGCGCACGGAGTCTACGGTGGTGAACAAGAAGACGGGTAAGGGGATGAAGGTGACCAAGGGTGCGCCCAACGTCGTGCTGGACATGTGCGACAACAAGGCGCAGGTTGCGGCTCAGGTCGAGTCTAAGGTTATGGAGCTCGCGCACCGCGGCATCCGCTCCCTCGCGGTCGCGCGGACCGTGGGCTCCCCCAACGGACCCCTCGAGTTCGTCGGTATCCTCACCTTCCTCGACCCGCCCAGACCCGACACCAAGCACACCATCGACTGCGCCGACGACTTTGGCGTCGCCGTGAAGATGATCACCGGCGACCACAAGGCGATTGCCGTGGAGACGTGCCGCGTCCTCGGCATGGGAACCAACGTCTTGGGCACCGACAAGCTCCCTCTGATGCAGGCACAGGACCTCGAGAAGTGCACCACGCTCGGCAGGGACTACGGCGAGCTCTGCCGCGGCGCCGACGGCTTTGCGCAGGTATACCCCGAGCACAAGTACCTCATCGTCGAGGCGCTCCGCCAGCAGGGCTTCCTCGTGGGAATGACCGGCGACGGCGTGAACGACGCGCCCGCGCTCAAGCGCGCGGACGTTGGTATCGCAGTGCAGGGCGCGACGAACGCGGCGCAGGCGGCGGCAGACATCGTGCTCACCGAGCCCGGTCTCTCCACCATTGTCACAGCCATTGTCACCAGCCGCAAGATTTTCCAGCGCATGAAGAACTTCGTGATTTACCGAATCGCGTGCACCGAGCAGCTCCTGCTCTTCTTCTTCTGGTCCTGCATCTTCTACCACCCGAGCGAGTACAACGAGGACTGGCCCTCCTATTTCTACATCCCCGTCATCGCGCTGGTCACCATCACCATCCTCAACGACGGCACCATCATCTCTGTCGCGTACGACAACGTCCACGCGTCGCAGCTGCCTGAGAAGTGGGATCTCAACATCCTCTACATCGTGTCCTCGGCGATTGGCATGACGGCTCTGCTGTCCTCGCTGATTCTTCTGTCCTACGCGCTGTCGTCCGTCGACCCGAACAGCAGCTGGGCGGCCATGGGCCTACCGCAGCTGTCGTACGGCGAGATTCAGTGCCTGATGTACCTGAAGATTTCGCTGTCGGATTACTTCTCCGTGTTCAACTCGCGGTGCAAGGGCTGGATGTGGACTCGCGCGCCCTCGGTGGTGCTCGTCGGTGCGTTCATTCTCGCCACCTTCGCCTCCACCATGCTCAGCGTGTACTGGCCCTTCGGCAACGGCATGGAGGGCATCAGTTGGGCGCTCGCCTTCTATGTGTGGATGTACGTGATGTTCTGGGCCATTGTGCAGGATGCGGCGAAGGTGCTGACGTACGCCGTGCTGCAGAACATCGGGTGGGTGCGGAGCGTCGACGTCATCGACGAGGCGGCGCTCAAGAGGAGTAGGGATCAGCTGTTCGACGTCCAGATTGGCTGATGATCAGCGGACAAATTGTGGGGTGCGAGTGAACACGTAGAAAAATAAGGGGGCCGCGGGTTGTCTACCCAGCTCCCTTGATATGCCTTTGCTCCTCGCGGTGGACGCGCGTCCGCCACGATCTGTCAATACCATTGAATTTTATTCGCTAAAACACTTCGTGCATTAAAAAGTTTAAACCCCCGGGATCCCGACGACGGATCCTACGCCGCCGCGTCCTTCACGCGTGCCGTTTCCGCCTTTGCCTGTGCCAGTTTCTCCTTCTCCACCAACGCGTTAATCTTCTTGAGGTCCTGCAGCGCCGCGTCGAGCCTCTTGAGCAGCTCCGGGAAGCTCCCGATTGGATCCACGATGGGCCTCCTCTCCTTCACGAACATCGTCCCCTGCACCGCGCTCAGACGAAGGTAGTACATAGCCAGAGCCACCCCCGACGTGCCCGCCCTGTGCGCGCCAGCCAGGCAGTGCACCATCACGTTCTTGCCCGCGCGCAGCGCCTTCTCCACGAAGGCGAAGAGCGGGGCGAAGTACCGTCGTACCCCCACGTGCGAGTTCATGTCCTCCTTACTCCTCCACCAGTGCGCGATGGGAAACCGGAGGTACGTGAACGACTGGTCGTCCTCGAAGAAGTTTTGAGTGTCCGGATCTTGCGCGTTGATAACGTGGGTGATGCCGTTCGCCTGGAGCGTCGCCTTGTTCGACGCCGCGCGGATGTTTCCGATGAAGAAGGTCCCGCCGTTCGGAAGCCTAAAGATGGGGGATACATCCTCGTAGATGCTACCCGGACCAGGCTGATCCTGGAGCCTGAGAGACGGAGGGGGAAGACAGAGGGTCGGGGGTGTTAACCAAGATCCGTGTATTTTACGGGCTAAACGCCCGAGGGAAGGGGAGATTTTTCGAGCAGCCGTTCGGTGCTGGGGGCGGGTTCAGGGGTGGTTAACGGATGGATTCAGCGACGACTTACGCCAGGAGCTTGACACCCTCCGCGTGATAGTCCGTCATCCGACCGGCGATCGAAACCCTGGCCTGACACCGGCCCTCGCTCGACTCACTCTGAGTGGGTAAAAGTTTCTTCGAGGAGACCTGGGCACCCACCGCCAGCTCATCAATCGTCAGCCAATTTGACTCGATGGGTTAGGTTCGACCCATCCAGCAGTCCCGCCATGCATCAGCTCGACCATCGCGACTCATGGTATTTCGGATTGAGTTGACGTGCGACGCGGCTCATAGCGACCGGGCACTGAGGCGGAGCCCATCAGGAGGCCGAGCCGGGGCCGGAACATCGATTGAGAGCGCGGGGGCGGCGCGAGGACTCCGCGACCCGGAGCGAGAGAGAGCGGAGGCGACAACCCGAGGGCCAATAAGGGTGCCGCGTCTGAATCGGGCCACCCGACGAGATGGCGAGCTTCTTCGGCATGGGGCGCGCGCCCCACCAGCTGTCGCTGAGGGTGACGTACGAGGGCTACGCGAAGAACCCGGAGGATCCGGACGCGCCCATCCCGCGCGAGGGGACCCTCGCCGTGGACTGGGAGGCGGCCGAGGAGACCTCCGCGGTGCTCGAGCGGATCGACGCGCAGATGCGCACCCTGCCGTTCAACCACAAGGGGCAGGTCGTCGCGCTCCGCCTGGACGTCGACGACCGCGCGGGATCCGCGTCGAACGCATCCGCGTCGCCGAACGGAGGATCCGCGGGTAACGGCACGAACGGCATCGGCGCGCATCAGAGGACGTCCAGCGGCAACCTGCTCAAGGACGTCTTCGGAGCGGGGGGGCTCACGTCGTTTCTCCTCGGCGGCGGCGACGACGACGAAGCGTCCTCCGCGGATCCGAAAAGGCCCCCGAAGCTTCCCCCGTCCGAAGGTAAAGGTTCGGGTGTACTCGACGGGAACCCTAACCAACCCGTGCGTACCCAGCTGGTCGTGCAGGAGTGCCGCCCCCGGGCCGTGCGCGTCGAGGTTCGAGCGGCCAACGCGGGCGGGAACACGGTGCCGGCGTCGGTTCACGCGGCGCTGGACAAGGTTGATTTGACAGCTGTGCACACGCTCGCGCTCGGCGAGGGATGCCACGGGCTCGTCGTGGACCTTAAGGACAGGCTGAAGTCGGTGCGCACGCTGGACCTCGGCGGGGGAGGGCTGGTCGCCGTCCCGGAGGAGGCGTTTGCGCTGGGACCGAGGGTGCGGGAGCTGATCCTGGACGATAACAAGCTGACGTCGCTTCCCTCGCTGACCCGCATGCCCAAGCTCCGGCGACTCAGCGCGGAGAACAATCAGCTCCGGGAGCTCCGCGGAGATCTGCGCGAGTGCGCGGAGCTGAGGGAGGTTTCGCTGGAGGGAAACAAGCTGACAAGGCCCGCGCTGGACATGAAGGCGCTGCGCAATCTCGAGATTCTTCGTCTCTTCGATAATCCCGTGGAGCACCTACCAGAGATGCACCACGCGCACGAGCTGCGGACGCTGACGCTGTTCAACGTTCGCATATCCGCGGATAGGGACATGCGCGAGGTGGAGGTGACGAGCGAGGACATCCCGTCCACCTTGGCCGCGGCGTTCGGCGGCGCGAGGGACGAGAGGGCGTACTCCATGTTCTTCAGCCTCGTGTTCCGCCAGAGCAGCTGCCAGCACCCGCTGCTGGCCAAGGCGATCGCGCTGATCGCGAGGAAGAAGCGCGCCAACTGCGAGGCGATATGCAACACGGAGGGGGGCCTGCAGCAGCTCCTGGCGATGGTGCTCAGCGCCGACGTGTTCGTCGTGAGGGAGGCTTCCACGGCGCTCGCGACGCTGGGCTCGTATCCCGAGCTGGCGCGCAAGCTCGTGGACGCCAAGGCGCCGCAGCGGATCCTCGCCATGCTCGGCGACGCCAAACCCGCGGTGCAGATATGCGGGCTGCAGATCCTCAGCGCGTTGGCGTTCGCCAGCGATCGGATCGCGCGGGAGGTCTTCGGAGAGACCCTGCTGGACCGGCTGATCCGGCTCACCCGCGAGGGCGGCTCTCACGCGGTGCAGGTCAACGCGCTGGAGGCTATGGGCAACCTGTCGTTCAACGCCGCGAACAGGCGCGTGGTGGCCAAGTACGCCAGGTCGTTGCTCGCCACCCTGGCGCTGCCCGCCGCGCCAGCCTCGGCGTCTTCCAGGGCTGGCACGCCGATGCAGAGCCCGGCAAAGGCGCGACACCCGGCTTGGGGCGCGCCGGTGGAGTCGCGGGGCTCCGCCGCGCCCACGCACCCGGAGGTTAAGCGGATGGCGTGCCGAGCGTTGGCCATCCTCGGCGAAAACAGGCTGGTTCAACAGGCGATAGGGCACCGGACGCCGCCGGGGAAGGGCGTGCGCGTGCTCTGCATGGACGGCGGGGGTATTCGCGGCACGGCGACGGTTCAGATGCTGAAGAGGCTGGAGCGGGGCACCGGGAAGAAGGTGCACGAGCTGTTCGACCTCATCTGCGGCACGTCCACGGGCGGGATGCTCGCGGTCGGCGTCGGGATTCATAAGCACGAGCTCGACAGGGTGACGCAGATGTACGCGGACCTCGGCTCGCGAATCTTCAGCAAGATGCGCAGCAGCGGATCAGACGAGCAGCAGAGCTACTCGAAGGCGCTTCGCGACAGGCTCGATTCGCTGTACACCTCGGGGCAGCAGGCCATCCGCGTGGGCGTGACCGGCAGCAAGCACGACCCGACCCTGTTCGAGTCGCTGGTGAGACAGGAGTGCCGTCTACCCACGCCGCTGGACCCGACGCGGCCGCACGAGCCCGCGCTCATCGACACCGGTCTCGTGCCCGGACCAAAGGTTTTCGTGGTGGCCACGCTCGTGTCCGTCAACCCGGCGGCGCCTTACGTGTTCCGAAACTACGAGTACCCCGCTGGCATGGAAGACGCCGCGAGCGGGGGGGCGTCGGCGTCGACGGCGGCGGCGGCAGACGACGACGACGACGACGACGCGACGTACTTCGAGGACACCTCGCGGACGATGGGCAGTTGCAAGCACCTGCTGTGGCAGGGCGTCCGCGCTTCCTCGGCGGCGCCGTATTACCTGGCCGACTACGGCATCGGCGATGAGCGTTGGCAGGACGGCGCGGTGACGTGCAACAATCCGAGCATGCTGGCGGTGATGGAGGCCCGGCGTCTGTGGCCGGACCGGCCCATCGACGTCGTGGTCAGCCTCGGGACCGGGATCGTGCCGACGAAGCGCAGGGAAACCTCCGGCTTGCTCAACGCCACGATGACGGCCACGTCCATGCGCGTCCTCATGGACAGCGCCTGCGAGGTTGACAGGACGGACGCCGCGCTTCGAACGCTGCTGCCGATGATCCCGGGGACGAAGTACTTCAGGTTCAACCCCGTGGACGAACGATGCGACGTGGAGCTCGACGAAACCGAGGCTGGTCTGCTGCAAGGTCTCACCGACGCCACGGTTGAATACGTCCTGAGGAACGACGCCGGGTTCGCCGAGTGCTGCGCCGCGCTTCGCGTCGGATCCGGTGACGTGGACGGTGACGTGGACGGTGACGTGGACGCGTCCGCGGTGGCAATCCAGGGGTCCGAGATGGGATCCAGGCGCGGCATGCTGCTCGTCGAGGCACCCAGGGTGGCCGGGGAGATGGACGCGAGCTCGAGGTCGGTGCGGGAATTTTGCGAGGCGAGGTCCATACCCTTCGAGCGGGTGGACACCGCCGCGGCTGCGCACGCTGCGGGCGGCGGGGATAAGGGCCGGAAAGGACCGGGGCTCGTCGCGCTGCTCCGTGCGGCGACCAGGTTCGCGAGTCAGATGGGCGTGATCCACTTCAACTGCCTGGCCGACGCCGAGGGCGTGACGCTGCGGTGGGCGGAGGAGATGATCGCCGTCGCGGAGCCGTCGGCGGCGGCGACGGATTTCTTGTCGCGCTCGAGGGCTAAACGTCATCGGACTCTCGCGGAGCTGTGCGCGCGGGACACGCGCGTGGAGGTGGACGGCGCGCTGCACACGGTTCTCGGGAAGCACGTCCAGAGGGTTCCAGAAGGTTCCAGAGGGTTCCACAGGGACGACGGCGGCGGCGGCGGCGAGGTTGGCGCGTACCTCTTCCGAAGGGCGTCGCCGGGGGAGAGGCTCGGTGCTGAGGAGGCCTCGGGGCTGCTCGCGGTGTGGCGCGATAAGATCGTGGTGTCGCACGCGGCTCTTCCCGGGGATCTCATCGGCACCATCCTGGACGCGGACGCGAAGGTGGTGCTGGCGCCGTTACTCGCCGCCGACGACGACGAGGGCGACGACGACGGGAGGCACGAGCGCCGGGGCGGAATGTGGGCTTCGGACGCGGTCGATTTCTTCAACGCGTTTTATCACGCGCTGTACGTGGTGGGCGCGGATGCCGTGGCGGCGCTCGGGGCGGCGGCGCTGGTGCAGCCGTCGTGCCACCGCTTCAGGTGTCACATGAAGATCAACGGGGAGATTTTGTCACTGAAAGCTGGCGACGACGATCTGCTGCCGGACGAGGAGGAGTATTGACGACACTGTGATTAGCCGGTTCGGACGTTGTTTGCCCGTACGGATCCGTAATTCGATTTTCTCAAAGGGAGGAGCCAGCACAGGGCAATCAGTAAGATACTCCTATTTTTGCGGTTAGGGGGGCCGAAATGCCGGTTTCCAGGGTTTTGAGCGTGCCGAAAAGAAAGGCGGCACGGAGCTCCGCATCGGCGCCCTCTTTGCAACGCGCGAGATAGCTCGAGAGTAAAACTCTTGAGGACGGCTATTTAGGACCGCTTCCTAAACACTACAAACTCAATAAACTAAGACACAATGGCTGAGTGAGTGCCCCGGCCGCGGCGCCATCCCCCGACCCAGCCGGAAAAATCGCCGAAGCGTCCGATGGCATTTCCCCGGCCTCCGGAGAGCGCCGGATGACGCGGCGACGGGGCGCGGCCGACGTTCCTTGGGACTCGATCGTCGCCCCCCGCATCTCCATGACTCGCGCTCACTCCCAATACCTCGCTCCGATGTCGCATTCGCTGACCGTTCGCTCCGCGTCCCGCCCCCGTCGCCTTCGTCCTCGCAGGGAAGAAGCCACCATGGAGGTCGAGCAGACCACCGAGGAGACCTCCAGCGAGCCCATGGACCTCATGGCGGCTCTCCAGATGGTCCTCAAGAAGGCCCTCGCCGAAGATGGCCTCCACCGCGGTCTCCGTGAGGCGTGCAAGGTGCGCATTCGACGCTCGACCGTCCCCCGACCGCCCGGTCTCCGGCGTCGCGGCACCGATCTCATCCACCGCGGAAAGCTTAGGGTTCGTTCGTCGCGTGCTCACCATCCCTCCTCCCTCCTCCCTCCTCTCTCTAATTCCAGGCCATCGAGTCCCGCAAGGCGCTCCTCTGCGTCCTCGCCCAGGATTGCGACCAGGCTGACTACACCAAGCTCATCCAGGCGCTCTGCAACGAGGTGAACGTTCACCTCATCCGCGTTCCCCAGGCGGTGCAGCTCGGCGAGTGGGCGGGCCTCTGCAAGCTCGACGCCGACGGCTCCGCGCGCAAGGTTGTCAAGTGCTCCTGCGTCGTCGTCTCCGACTACGGCGAGGAGTCCGAGGGTCTCACCATCCTCCAGAACTTCCTCAACGGCGACGGCAACTAAGCGCGTAATCGCTCAGTCGTCGAACCCTCGGCCACGACGTCGAAGTTTATCGAGAAGATCGTCGGAGTAGCGCCTCGTTTAATCTAATCGTAAGGACTTCTCCGGCGCGAACCAACATCCCTATCGCTACGCGTTTACGCTCAGAACCCCCCAATTGCGGACTCGCCTCGCCCGTCCCTGGTCCCCTCGCCGCCCACTCCCCCTCTTATCGAAATGGCCGCGTTGGTGAACCTCGCCTGGCTTCGCTCGAACGAGGTCAACCCCTCGGCGCCGGCGGCGGCGGCCTTCCTCGCGTTCCGCTTATTCCTCACCGCCTCGTACATCTCCACGATCCGCGCCCGGTGCTCCTTCCCGAACTTCGCTCGGCGCTCGTGCACGTGCTCCGCCAGCATGTCCACCGCGGTTTGCGCCCACGCGTGCTTGTAGTGCGAATGCGCGGCGTCGCACGCGTCCAGCAGGGCCTCGCGCTCGTCCTCGCGGAGTTGCCAGGCGTCCAGCTCGGCTTGTCGCTCCGCCGCGCGCATCCTCGCGGCGTGCTCCCTCATCTCCCTCGTCTCCTCGTCCTCGTCCTCGACCTTCCCCGCGGCGGCTTCATCCTTCGCTTCATCCTTCGCGTCTTCGTCGTCTTCGTCGTCGCCGCGGGGCCTCGGTCCGTGGTCCGTCAGCGCGTCCACCAGCGCCTTGACCGCCTTGGTCGCCTTGGCGAACTGGAAGTTATCGTCCGTGTGCACGTCGTTGACCACGCGGACGTGGAGCATCCACACCGCCAGCCTCGCCTTGTGTTTGGCGTTGAGCACCCCGTCCTCGGCGCACGCCTCCGCGGCGTCGAAGAGCTCGCGGTACTCGAACCTGACGCCCGGGTCGTTCGCGCGCCTCGGCGTGGGCTCCATGGCGTTCGTCAGCACGGCGAAGAGCGCCTTGCCGTGCCCGCGCTCGAGCTCGCCGCCCCGCATCAGCGCGAGCGCGAGCTGCGCGGCCTTCTTGAACTTGGCGGGGTTGCCGATGTGCGACGCGATCTTCGTCAGCGCCGACGCGTGGTCCACCTCCCTCGGGCGCTCGGTCGCCTCGGACGCCTTCGCGCGCTTGGCATCGGGTTCGATGGCCGGTTCAGACGCGGGCGCGGGCGTCGGCGCCGGCCTCTTCGCCGACGGAAGGTCGTCGAACAGCCCCATGGCGCGCGTCCCGATGTGATGAACCGGCACGAACGAACGACCCGAGAGATGCGGCACCGGGGCGCTTCAGCACTCGAGGCGCGCGAGTCGGACCCGCCCGTCGATGCCGAGGGCCAAGGACAGGGTCAGGTCCGAGGACGTCACCCTGGATGAGGACCTGACGTTCGCCGACCTCCAGCTGCCGGTGCGCGCCGCCTCCGCCCACGACCGCCCGCGCGCCCCGGCGTCCCTCCCTCCACCGCCGCTTCTCGAGATCCATCCCTGACAACCCTGACATCCGTCTCCCCGTCGCGTCCTCGCGTTCCCCCGCAGGAGGCCGTCGTGAGGGGCCTGAACCTCTCCGGATTCACGGTCCCGTCCCCGGTGCAGCGCGCGGCCATCCCGCTCGGGCGGCTCGGCGCCGACCTGGTGGTGCAGGCCAAGAGCGGCACCGGCAAGACGGTCACCTTCGGCGCCATCCTGTGCGAGCGCGTCGACCGCTCGAGCGCGTATCCGCAGGCGCTCGTGCTCGCGCCCACCAGGGAGGTGGCGCTCCAATCCCGCGACGCCCTCGCCAAGCTCGCGCGCGCGCTTGACCCGCCCGCGCTGCGCGTCGCGTGCTTCCTCGGCGGCCTCCCCGTCGCCGACGATCGCGCCGCGCTCGCGTCCGGATGCCAGCTGTGCGTGGGAACTCCGGGGCGGGTCCGGCAGCTCCTGGAGGAGGGCTCGATGGCGCCGGGCGGGATCCGGACGCTGGTCATCGACGAGGCGGACGCGCTCGTGGGAGGGGCGTTCGAACACGACGTCTTGTTCTGCCACAGCATGCTCCCGGAGCGCAAGCAGGTGATGGCGTTCTCGGCGACGTACCCGAGTAGAACGCTGGCGAGGATCGAGACGATGACGCGTTCGCCGCAGAGGGTGGCGATGTGCTCGCAGAACACCGCGGCGCTCAGGGCGGTGCGACAGCACTACCTGCTCGTGGACGTCCCTGGGGGCGAATGCGCGAGCCCGTCCGACGTGGCGCTCGCCAAGGAGTCCGCGCTTCGCCGACGCGTCTTCGCCTCGGTGGCGTTTCACCAGGCTGTCGTCTTTTGCAGGAGCGCGGGGCGGGGCGAGGCGACGGCGCGGCGGCTCACCGACGCCGGGTATCCCGCCGTGTTCACCGCCGGGACGCTGCCGCAGAAAAAGCGGATGGACGCGATGGACGCGATGCGCGGATTCAGGGCGAGGGTGCTCGTGTCCACCGACCTCACCGCGCGGGGGGTGGACCTGGAGAGGGTTAACCTGGTGACGCACCTGGACGTGCCGAGGGACGCGAGCACGTACGCGCACAGGGTGGGCCGCACCGGGCGGTTCGGCACCGCGGGTTTGTCCGTCACGTTGGTGACGACGGCGGAGCTGTCCAGACTGCGGGAGTTGCTCGCGTCCGCGGATGGGGTGGACGTCGCGCTGGAGCCGCTGCCGGAGACGGTCCCGGCGGATTGGTACGACTACGAGCTGGACGACGACGACGCGGCGAAGTTCGACGCGGTCACTTCGAAGACGGGGGCGGCGCCGGGGGGCACGGGCGGGGGCACCGTCGAAGGGAGGGAACGAGGGGAGAGGAAGACGCGGGGCGGCGGGGGTGTCGGTTCGCCGAAGGGGAGAAGCGACGGGGGAGAAGCCGCGGACGAGTCGGGAGGGAGGAGCGCGGGAGGGAGAGGCTTTGACGACGACGTCCATTCCGGCGAGGCGTCCGTTTCCGGCGAGGCGGTCGGGGAGGCGTCCGGGTCGTCGGCGCTCGGGGACGCGCGACGCGGGGTCGAGGTTCGCGGGGAAGGGCCGGCGCCGGCGGACGACGAGGAGTATGAGGAGTACGAGGAGTACGAGGAGTGGCGGCGGCGGCGGGAGTGGGCTTCGTGGTGGTGGTGGTGGTGGAGGGATCGCGCGGGAGGGGAGGGGAGCCGCGGGCGCCGCGAGGCGATGGCGTCGCGCTCTGTGCGCTCGCGCGACGCGGGGGACGATGTTCCGTGGATAGTACCTCCTTTGCGCTCCTCGCTGCGCGCGGGAGCGTGGTGATGACGATCGATGTCGCTCGCCGGACCAGGAGGAGTAGCACTATTGACACTGTAATTAGCCGGTTCGGACGTTGTTTGCCCGTACGGATCCGTAATTCGATTTTCTCAAAGGGAGGATCCAGCAGCGGGCAATCAGTCAGCTACTCCTATTTTTGCGGTTAGGGGGATGGCGACCGAAACGAGGGAAAAAGGTTCAGCAGGGATTCCGCCGAGGCCAGAACGCGTCCGCGAGGCCGCGAGCTGGACACCGTGTGAGCGCGGCGGCGAGGTATCGGGATCTAGTCCCGTACCGCGCTGTCGTCGGATCAGGACCCGCGGATTCGGCCCGTAGGACGACGGAACCGGACGCGACCTCTGGACCGCGACAGCCGCTAGGGATTGTTACTCGAGATGGACCGCCCCTCCCCGCTGTCGCCGTCTCCGCAGAGGCGGGCGACCGGCGGTGAGATCGAGCACGCGTCGCCGCACACGCCCGCTCGCCAGGAGGACTCCGGCGGGCACCTCTCCATCAAGGGCCTGGATTCGCTCGACCTGACGCGCTCGCCGAGGAACAGCACCCGCGATGAGGACAGGGACCACTCGTCGCCGGTGGAGCTGACGCGGTCGAGGGAGAACAGCGTGCACGGGCCGTCCGGCGGGGGCGGGCCGGGGTTCATGTCTCCGGAGGCGCAGCTCGCGCTCTACCCCATGTTCTTCTGCGAGGAGCGGCACGAGCAGAGCGACGTCGGCACGGAACCCCCGGGCGGGAGCGAGGAGGTGGTATCCAAGTGGAGGATGAGGGACCGGATGAAGACGACATCCGTCGCGCTCATCCTCTGCCTCAACATCGGCGTCGACCCGCCGGACGTCCTCAAGATATCGCCGTGCGCCAGGATGCAGTGCTGGATCAACCCACTCGCCATGCAGGCCCAGAAGGCTCTGGATTGCATCGGGAAGGCTCTCCAGGCGCAGTACGAACGGTGGCAGCCCAGGGCCAAGTACAGGCTCCAGCTCGATCCCACGGTGGAAGACGTCAAGAAGCTGTGCGCGAGCTGCAGGCGTAACGCGAAGAACGAGCGCGTGCTGCTGCACTACAACGGCCACGGCGTGCCGAGGCCGACGGTGAACGGGGAGGTTTGGGTGTTTAACAAGTCGTACACGCAGTACATACCGCTGTCGGTTTACGACTTGCAGGCGTGGGTGGGCAAGCCCGCGATTTACGTCTTCGACTGCTCGGGAGCCGGGGTCGTGGTGAACACGTTCTTGCAACTGGCGCAGCACGGTAACCTGGGCTCGCTCGGCACCCCCAGCGCCGGGCCCGACGCGAGGGGGGGAACGAACGGGGGGGGGTCGGCGACGGGCCCGAACTGGACGACGGCGTCGGGGGCGGGATCGGCATCGATCTCGGGCGGGAAAAACGGCGGCGCGGAGGGCGGCACGCTGGGCGGCATCATGCCCCTCGGCGCGGGAGGGCAGGAGACGATCCTGCTCGCGGCGTGCGGGGCGGACGAGCTCCTGCCGCAGTCCGCGGAGCTTCCCGCGGACGTGTTCAGCTCGTGCCTGACGACGCCGATCAAAATCGCGCTTCGGTGGTTCTGCCAGAGGTCCATCCTTCGCGGCGACGGAATCTCCATGGACCTCATCGACAAGATACCCGGGCAGGAGAACAACAGAAAGACGCCGCTGGGTGAGTTGAACTGGATCTTCACCGCCATCACGGACACCATCGCGTGGAACGTCCTGCCGCAGCCGCTGTTCCAGCGGCTCTTCCGGCAGGACCTTCTCGTGGCGTCGCTGTTCCGCAACTTTTTACTCGCCGAGCGGATCATGCGCGCGAACAACTGCACGCCCATATCCTGCCCTGCGCTGCCACCCACGTACCAGCACCCCATGTGGCACGCGTGGGACATGGCGGTGGAGATTTGCCTGCTCCAGCTGCCGTCGCTCGTCGCCGGGGACCCGAACGTCGAGTTTGCGCCGAGCCCGTTTTTCACCGAACAGCTCACGGCGTTTGAGGTTTGGCTGGAGCACGGCTCGGAGCGTAAACCCCCGCCCGAGCAGCTGCCCATCGTGCTTCAGGTGCTCCTCTCGCAGTCGCACCGGCTCCGCGCCCTGGTGTTGCTCGGGAGGTTCCTCGACATGGGACCGTGGGCTGTCGACCTCGCGCTCTCTGTGGGAATTTTCCCGTACGTCCTCAAGCTGCTGCAGACGACGGCGCCGGATCTTCGGCAGATCCTCGTCTTCATCTGGACCAAGATCCTCGCCCTGGACCGAAGCTGCCAGCTGGACCTCGTCAAGGACAACGGGCACGTGTACTTCATCAGGTTCCTCGACTCGCCGCAGGTGCCCAGCGAGGAGCGCGCGATGGCGGCGTTTGTCCTCGCGGCCATCACCGACGGGCATCCGAAGGGCCAGACGGTGTGCGCGCAGTCGGGGCTCATGCAAATCTGCCTGGGCCACCTACCCCACGCCGCCTCCCCCGCGGGTTCACCCTTGTTCGTGCGCTGGCTCTGCCTCTGCGTGGGGAAGCTCTGGGAGAACTTCAAGTCTCTCCAAGGGGAGGCATTTGCGTCTGGCGCGGCGGAGGCGATTGCGCCGCTGCTCGCGCATCCCATCCCGGACGTTCGTGCGGCGGCCGTGTACGCCCTCGGCGCCCTCATCTACGTGCCCCCCGCGCGCGTCAACGGCAGCGATGGTTTGGACGACGACATCAGGGAGGAGGCGGGCAACGAAGACGATGATCGCTCGAGCCAAGGAAAAGGAGCCAAGGAAATGTCGAACGAGCTCGACAGAGCCGCCGCGGAGAGGACGATTGCGTGCCAGATCTTACCGGGCATCTCGGACGCATCGCCGCCCGTACGCGTCGAGACGGCGGTGGCGCTCGGGCGTCTCGCGTGCGTGCACTCCATGCTGTTCCGGTCAGCCGCGGCGTGGTGGCGGCGGGGCGGGAGCCCGCGTCCGAGCTCGCAGGGCGGGTTCTCGTCCGACGGGGCTCATCCGTCGAGCCCCGGGTTATCCTCGCGGTCGCACACGCACGGCGGCGGCGCACTTGGGGACCACCACGCGGGGAGCGGGAGCTTCGACTCGGGGAGAAACGCGGGGGTGCACGCGGCTTCGCCGGAGGGACCGTACGAGCCGGCGTTTGGCACGCTCGGGTACAGGGATCCCAGCGTCGATAACCTCGCCGCAGCCGGGAACGCCCAGGGACCGGGATCGCCGCCCCACCCTCACGGGGGGACCAACAACACCACGTTCGCCAGCGCCGACGCCGCGCGCGGCGGCGGCGGGCTCTACGTCCACCTCCTCGAGCAGCTGGTCGAACTGGCGCAGGATCCCAGCCCGCGCGTCGCCGGGGTGGCGCGACAGGCGCTGACGGCGACGGGCATCGAGCCGACGCACCCCCTGTTGCGTCCCGTGCTGCGTTCGCTCCCGTTCGCCGCCGGGTCGACCGGCCGCGGTGGTGGGGGGGCGGATGGTTCGGTGGACGGGTACGTCTCGGAGGCGAGCGCCCGCGGCGACGCGGGAGTCGGTTCGCCCGCGCGAGGCGCGAGGGAGGAGAGCGGGACGGGGACTCCGCTGGGCGGACGCGGTCGAACGGCCAGCTGGCACCAGAAGCTCAGCAGCGCCGCGGCGAGGCTGCTGGGCTCGCCGCGCGGTTCCGGGGGATCGTCCGGCCTGTTCTCGCCGAGTCCATCCGCGTCTGCGCTGGCTGGGACGCCTCCCGCGAGCGCGCACTCGCGGCTGGCGCCGAACACGCCGGGGACTGCGGACGCCGGTCTCGCCGGCCCGATGAGCGGCGTCCCTCCCTCGCGCACGAGATCGCACAGCTCACTGGGCTCGGGCGCGGTGGGAGGGGGAAGGGGAGGCGTTCACGGAAGGAACGCCGCGGAACGCGCGGCGGAGCGGACGATGCGGAATGGGGGCATGCGTCGCACGACGACCGTCTCTGGCGAGCTCGGGTCGCCGCCGATGGAGCAGCCCTCCTTCCCGCCCGCGTTTGCGGACCCGCCCGAGTCGCCCGTTCATCGAGGCGGCACCGGGGCCGGACCCGGCGGTAAGGAACCCGACGGCGACGTGCACGCGCCGCTCCGCGCGGTCCTCCCGAAATCCCACATATTCGCGTGGTCCTGCGAGCACTTCTCGAGGAGCCTTCTCGAGCCGGCTAACGGCCACGCCGGGTACGACCACGACGACGACGACTTCTTCCCCCAAAGTTTTGGCGGGCACCGACGCGAGCCCAAGAATCTTCACCGTCGCCTGGACCCGTCCAAGCGGCTGGCCCGTCGGCGGATCGAGGAAGAGAACATGCGACGCAGCGGCCGCGCGCGTAAGGAGACCCTCAAGCTCACGGAACACCTCGCGTCGATTGACATGGACGAGTCCGCCGCGCCCGCCTGCATGCTCATGCACCCGATCGCGCCCACCGCCGCCATCGCCGACGATCGCGGCGTGGTGAGGGTCTGGGACTACCAGTCGGGGGCGGTGCTGAACAGGTTCAGCGCCGGCATGCCCGGCAGGTCGGTCGCCAGTCTATCCCTCGTCAACGACCTCGACGACGCGCTGCTGATGACGGGCGGGGCGGACGGCAGCGTGAGGGTGTGGCGCAACTACGCGCTGCAGGGCGAGGAAACGCTCGTGACCGCCCTTCGAGCGTTGCCCCTCCCGTCGTCCGCGCACCAACCGAGGCACCGGGACGACGCCACCGAAGCCGGGGGGGGCGTGGCGGTTCCGGGGTCCGACGTCGAGAGCCATTCGCGGCCGGGATCGGTTTCGTCGACGGCTTCGGAGGCGCCGCCGCGGGGCAAGCCGCCGAGCCACAGGCGAACCTCCTTCGGCGACCAGTTCAAGAGCGGTGGTTCGTGGAAGAACAAGGGCGTGGTGTCGTGGCAGCAGCAAAGCGGGTGCCTGTACGCGTCGGGCGACACGCAGCCGGTGCCGCTGCTCCGAGTCTGGGACATGACGCGCGAGCTGTGTCTGGAGAGTCTGCAGATGCAGTCGCCCGGGACGTGCCTCACTGCGGAGGGCGCGCTGCTCATGGCGGGCGCCGCGGACGGAGCCGTGCTGTCGTTCGACCTGCGAACACCCGCGAGGCTCCTCTCGGTGGTCCAGACGCACCAGCACCCGGTGGTGTCCATCCTACTCCAGCCGGGGCAGACTTCGAACCTGGTGGTGACCGGGTCGGTCAACGGCGAGATGAAATTTTGCGACTTGCGCAACGCCGCTAAGCCCTTCTACACCACCGAGGTTCAGAGGCCGTCGGCGGGGCCCGGGGGCGGCAGGCCGACGCTGACCGCGCTCGTGGCGCACAAGTACGCACCGGTGATCGCGTCCGGATCCAGCGAGCGGGCGATCAAGCTGTGGGATCTGGAAGGAAACAACGTGGCGTCGATTCGATACTACAACTCGTTCTTGGGTCAGCGCATCGGCGCCGTGCGGTCGCTGGCGTTCCACCCGAACTCGCTGCTGTTGGCGGCGGGTTCGAACGATTCTATCGCGACGGTGTACAGCGGCGAAATGAGCGGAGCGGGGGCGGGTTCGCACAGGAGGTGACACATTAATCAGACACATTTGAATCTCTCGCCCGAATTTTCTCACAGACTGCGGTAGTGCGACGCGAGAGCCTCCCCGTCCTCCCCGAGGGCTCCGTACATCCTCTCCAGACCCGCCGCCGCCGCCATCAGATCCGCGCGTCGCTCACCCGCCTCCCGGTCCTCGTCGTCCTCGTCGTCCTCGTCGTCCTCACCGCCGCCCTTCCCCGGTGACAGCGCCCTCGCCAGCGTCGACATGTCCAGGCTCGACGTCCGCTCCGCTCCGGAGGGCCCCGCGCCGCGCACCGCGGTGTCGTCGTGTCCTTCCCTCGAGGACGTCCCCGCGTCCCTCGAGGTCCCGAACGGATCCTCCGGGAAGGACCCATCATCGCCGCGAGGGAACGACTCCAACGCCGCCGTCGCCGCGTCGACGGCGCCGCGAATGACGTCTCTCTTTTTCAGCAGCGTGTCCCTCACGGAACCGGCATCCTCCGCGGTGCCCATCGCGAGCACGCGGAGCAGCGTCGCCGCGAGCTGCGCGCCGAGCTGCGGCTTATACCTCAGGTCCGCGAGGGCGGATTCGCCGTCGCCGCCCTGCGAGTGCGAGTGCTCCGTCTCCGTTTCCATCGTCTCGAGCGATTCCAGCGCCGCCGTCACGATGGACACGACGTCTGGATACGCGTTGCCAAACTCGGAGCGTTCGCCGACCGTCGCGAGCGTCGCCGCCGCGTGCATGCGAATCTTAAAGTTCCTCGTGTCGCGCATCAGCATGAGCAGCATGCGAACCACCAGCGGCGACCACGCGCTGTCGCCCGCGGCGGTGCTGGGGTTGCGAAACAGCGCCGCCATCGCGTGACACGCGTTCCATTGAACCTTGGCGTTGCCCGTCGTGAGACACGACATCAACGCCTGGATCACTCCGGGGAGCCACGCGCTCGAGGGCTCGGACGAGAAATCCGCCGCGGATACCAGGTATCCCAGCGCGCGAGCCGCGTTGGCTCGAACTTTATCCCCCTCCTGCGTAGCCGCCGCGACGCACGACTCGGCGATTTTCGCCAGCGCCCCCGCGCTCACGATTGAGGAACGCCTCGCCGCGGTGTTGCACACGTTGGCGACGGCCCACGACGCGGGCAGCCTCACGCTCTTCGCCGAATCTTTCATGGCCCTCAGCAGCAAGTCCACCGACGGCTCGAGAGCGTCGCGGAGAGCCGAGCCGGAGGATTCGTTCGTCGTCAGCGCGGCGAGCGCGCCAATCGCCCGGCACGCCGCGGCTCTCACCGCGGGCGCCCTCTCGTTTTCCAGCGTCGCCCGCGGCGCGTCGACCAGCATTCGTCTGTTCGCCTCGGACGTCCCGGCGAGCGCGTCCGCGGTCAAACCGGCGTACGCGCTCAAACCCGCGGCGCGGACGAGCGGCGAGGGGTGAAGCGTCATCGCCGGGAACTGCGAGGACGCGACGTCGTCCCAGAGCGACGCGAGCTCGTCGGGCGGGAGCGAAAAAAAGCCATCCTCGTGCGCCTTCTCTCGGTGCTGTTGATGAGACGGGTCATCGTCGGCTCCCGCGGCGCCGCCGACGCCGCCGCCACCGACGGCCGCGAGGAAGTCCGCGAGGAGCTTCGCGGACGCCTGCGCCACTCTCGTCGCCCCGTCCGCGCCGTCGTCGCTCCCCGACGTCGCAAACGTCTTCGCCGGGAGTATCGATCGAAACCCAAACGAATCGTCGTCGTCTAGCATCGCCGCCACCGCCGCCGGGTGCGCCGCCGCCGCGGCCCTCAGCGCACCGAACGCCTCGCAACGCGTCGCCGCACCGTGACCTCCCAGTGTTCCCGCGGCGTAGCGCACCAGAGCCGGGAGCACGTCAGCCAGCGACGGCGAAGCGCCGGTGGTACCGGACGGCGGGGCGGGCGAGAGCGAGCCGGTGACCTCCGCCGGCGCGCCCTTCGCCGCGAGCACCGCGGTGAGCGCCGCGAGCAGCGACACCCTCGCGGCGCCAACCTCCGGATCTTGGCTGGAACCCTCGGGGGCGAGCTCGTTAAGCCTCCTCATGACCGCTTCCATCGACTTGGGTATCATGTCGCGCGGCAGACGCGCGAAGGGCGCCGCGTCGTGGAAAGCGCCGAGCGCCTTGCACGCCGCCGGCACGCACGACGACGCCGGCTCGGCTCGTACCGCGCGCGTCAACGCCTCGTGCGTGGCGCACGCGATATCCCCGAGCGTCGACGACAGCGACGCGAAGTTGGCCCTGACCACCGCCCCGGTCTTTGGGTTTGTTCTCACCTCCGCGGCGGCGAGGTATCGTTTCGTCGCGGGTCCCTCGAGCAAACTCGCCGTCGCCGCGGTAGCCGCGGCTCTCACCCTCGGCGACGGATCGTTCAGCGCGCAGCGCACGATCGTGGCGGTGGGCGACCGCGCCAACAACTGCGTCACGCTCGTGGGTAAGAGCTTGGGCCAGTGCGCGTGCATCGAACGCGAATCGGCGCGGGCCAACGCGCCGACGCAGAGCGCGGCGTTTGCTCGAACCTTCGAAGCGCCGAATCGATCGCCGAAACCTCCGTTTGATCCCCTCAAGGAGCCCTCGGCGTCGCTGGCGTCGGAGTCCGAGGACCCGTACCCGCGATCCGCCGCCAGCCCTCCCCCCCCGCCGCCGCCCGACCTCAGGTGCGGGGGAACGTACCCGCCCCGGCCCGGGCTCGACGGGACCTCGTCGCCGCCGCCGCCCCCCGGGGCTGATCCCGAATTCAATCCGTACGCGAAGAATCTTCGAAGATGCGTCACCAGCGCGCCAACCACCTCGTCCGGCCACGTCAGACGCCGCTCGCCGCCCCCCGCCCCCGCGCACACGTGCGCGCACCTCGTCGCCGCCGCGAAGAGCCTGGCGGACCCCGCGTCCTCCGGTGGGCGGTCCCTCCCGAGCGTCGCGGGAGCGCCGGCGGGGGACGAGGCGACGCCCCGAGTCTCGGCGTCAAACGCCGCCACGATGGCCTCGCCCACCGCGACGTGGGCCCGGGGCGAGACGCACCCACCTTGGGACGCGCGGCTGACCAAGGCGCCGAGAGCGTTGAAAGCGTGCCTCGCGGTGTCCCTCGCGCCGTTTCGCGCGTTCCTCGACTCGGCCTCGCGTCCTCCCTTCTCCACCGCGAGATCGCCGCCGGTTTTTTTGTAGGATACCTTCGCGAGGAGCGCGGAGATGAGCGCGTCCACCTCCCGCGCCGCGAGGTGGGCGCCGCCTTCTTGCAGCAGCTGCGCGAGTGTTTTCAGCGAGTTCTGCGTGGCGCGAGGGTCCTCCTTCTCGTCGTCGTCGGTGGTCAGCGCGCCGAGGTAGTACTCGGCGAGAGTCGCGACAAACTCCCGGTCCAGATGGAGCCTCTGCGCGGCGAGTAGGTCCCCGACGAGCGCGTCCAGGGCGCCGCGGCCGCTGGTGGACGCCTCTCCCGCGCCGCTCACGTCCGGGCGGTTCACCGCGCGCGCGAGGAGGAGGACGTCGGCGGATATCTCGGCCGGAGTGGCGTCCCCGTCGGGCGGGGGACCCAAACCGGAGCTGTCGTCCAGGAAGGATCTGACCGCCGTTCGGAGCGCGTCGCCGGAGGACGAGGACCTCGCCGCGTCCTTGACGGGGGCGATGGCAACGCGCCACGGGGCACCACCCGCGCGGGCCGCGAACGAGCGACGCTCCTCGCGGCGCGCTCGCGACGGGGGAGCCCTGGGGGCCTCGTGCCAGCCGCCCATATCTGTCGCCGCGTTTCGAAAAAGGGGGAAAACGGATCCCACCCCGAACCCGCGAGCCCGTCACCCCGCACCAGTCCCTGAGCCCGGTCGTCCACCAGAGCCTCCCACGACAGACGGTACTCTAAGCCGCCGCGCGCTCGCGCGAGAAAATGTGACCGGCAAGGTCGCCGGAAGGCTGTGCCCGGCTGGTCAAACGACTCGGCACGGAAAACCAACCGCTGGAGCTCAACTTTTTTGCCAAGATCTCACTGACCTGCTGACGGAATGATGATGACGGTGGGTTGGAAGGTTGCGTCGGCGTGCTGGAACGGATGCGGGCTCGAGTAGCGGCGCTGTTACGATGCACCTTCGCGTGTTTGGCGTCTAAGATTCGATCGAACGATGGCTACGTTTACTCGTACAACCGACGGGGCGCGGACGGTTCGCACAGAGGCGCGCTCCTCGAGTCTTCCTTTTGGGAGCCACCTCCGAACACGTCGCGTGTTGCGCGCGACGTGTTCGGAAGTTCGACATAGCCACAAGCAAGAAGATGACTAAAAGGAAGACCATGGAGGACACGCGCTCCGGTGAGAACCGAGCTGTCCTCTAACAACAGCTCAGCGATAGATGCAGATCACAACAGCACAGCGAAAGATCCACGCGGACATCACCCACCGCTTACGCGAACTTTTCGAGCTCGGCGCGGAGCTGGCGGGTGAAATCGTCGCTCTTCTCGCTGTCGTCCCAGTCCTCCTCCCACTGGTTCACATCCTCGGCGTCCTCCTCCTCGGCTCCCCACTCTGCGCGGTCGAACGAAGGCGGGCGGACGACGGTCAGGACGCGAGATCTAGGGTAAGATTTTCTCGGATGGGGCGAAGCGTGCGGTCCGGGGCGCGGCAGATCCGGGGGGGGCGCGCACTCACCTTCGTTGCCGAACTCCTCGAACTCGTCGTCGCACTCGAGGTCGACGGCGACCTCCTTCTTCTCCTCCTTCTTCTGCTCGGTCATGGCGCGCGCGCGGGCAGGCTGCGGCACAAGCCAATGGCCTCGGACCTTGACTCGTCGTCGTGTTTTGATTTCGGGCGCAGCAGCCCACTGCCCAAACAAAGTGACCGTTTGGAAAATCCCGGCGCTCAGAGCGCCGCGCGCGGACACGACGGTGGGTCGGTCCACGCGTCGCCGGAGTATCGAGGTCGCGCGAGGCGCTTCGACATCCTCGGCACCGTCGGCGATGGCGTCCAGGGGCGGGTCCGGGAAGGGACCCGCCGCCGCGGACGACCCCCACCTGGCGGAGTCGATGGCCCGCGTGAAGCAGGTTGCGGAGGCTGCGAACCTCGCTGCCGCCAGGCTCATGGGGGATATCGACGGGTCCGCCGGATATCGAGCCGCCGCGACGGGCGCGCTCCTCCCGGCTGACCAGGCGACGTCCAGGCCCAAGCCCGGCAAGGGGTCGTCGAGAGGGGTCTCATCCAGAGGCATGCGCGAGCGCGCGGTTAACGTGGTGGTGGCTCCCGTCGATTCATCCTCCGGGGGGTTCGACGGTGGGCACGACGACGACGCGACTCCTTCTCACGCGGAGGCTCGCGCGCAGCTCCTGCGGCTCATCTCGCAGCATGCGGGCGAGGAACTCCTGGGCGGCGATGATTCGTCCGGGGACGACGGAGGCCGCGTCGGCTTCGGGGGTTCGCCCCTCTCGGCCGGCTTGCTCAAGAAATTGGAACCGCCCAAGCTCGCGCTGCAGGAGCTGGAGGCTCGACGCGAAGCCGCG
>Ga0181573_10000493_pt1 | contig 41000 bp, 23 predicted proteins | sample 101ome_25_FD_148643 | JGI IMG/M metagenome (GOLD analysis project Ga0181573, IMG submission 148643) | Coastal salt marsh microbial communities from the Groves Creek Marsh, Skidaway Island, Georgia - 101409BT metaG (spades assembly) | ecosystem: Environmental > Aquatic > Marine > Intertidal zone...
TTGGTTGTTTTTTGTTTCCCACGGGCAATTTGTACGACGACGTGTTTTGTTTACTCGTACAGGGACGTCATCCCGACGGACGCCATGAACGCCCGAAAGGAGCACGTGCGCGCCGAGACGCACGCGTTCATCGTGTACTTTGGCGACCACACGTACGAGTGGCGCGAGCGCGAGGATTGCGTCGATTACGACTGCGAAGCGTCACACGGCTTACGCCGCCAGCCGAGGGTCGCCAGCCGCGCGAGGTTTCGAAAAGCCGTAGACGAGGCGGACGCCTGGTTCAATTCGCAATTAAAAGCCAAGGACACTCCAATAATGCGCGCACAACGGGTGGCGCGGGACAGGGAGGAGGAATCCCTGCGAAGGGCGGCGGGCGCCCCGGCGGAGGCGTCGGCGTGCGGCGGGTGTAAGGTGTGCCGGTCCAACGCGCTCGCGTCGACCCAAATTCCGTTTTCGTCGAGGCACAAGCCCCGAGCCGCCGCGGCGCCCGCCACGCTCAAGCCCCTGCGCGGGGTCAAACCCGACGAACGGTGCCCGCGGCTGGAGATCATCGAGGCGGCGCGCGACGGCCACGTCGGCGCCAACCTGGCGCTGCTCGGAGATCGCGCGGTCGGGCGGCGAGTTCGCGTGCACTGGCCCAACGAGCGGGACTGTTTCCGGGGAATCGTGTCGGGCTTCGACCGGGAGACGTGGCTCCACTCGCTCGAGTACGACGACGGGGACTTGGAACCGGCGATTCGGCTGTGGCGCGAGGTGGTGCACCTGGGGGTGCCGGAGGACGAGAGGGCGGATCGGGAGGAGGCGACGCGAGCGGAGCGGCGCGGGAAAGTCGAAGCCGCCGCCGAAGCCGAAGCCAAAGCCGCCGAGGTCGCGGAGGATGTGCCGTGTCTCGAGTGCGGCGAGACTGACGGCGAGCCGGATTTCGTGCTCTGCGACGGTTGCCACAAGGGTGGACACTACCGGTGCCTCGGTCTTCCCGGCGTCCCCGAGGGAGACTGGTTCTGCGCCGACTGCGTCGAGGAGCGCGACGGCGACCGCCGCTCTGTTCGGAGGAGCTCGAGGAAGCGAGGAGCGACGGAGATTGCGACCGGCGGGGACCCGGGCGGCGGCCGGGGCGGCGGCCGGGGCGGCGGCCGGGGCCGGGGGTCGGGGAGGACGGGGAAGAGGGGTCGCGGGTCGAGGTGAGAGCGCCGGAACCACGCGAACGAACGAACGAAACGGGACGACGAACGAACGAAACGGGACGACGACGAACGAACGAACCAACGAACCAACCAACCAACCAACCAACCAACCAACGAACGAACGAACGAAGAAACGAACGAAGAAACGACGCGCGATGACGGGACGGTGATCAACGCTTCATCTCGAAAACACAACTCGGGTCTTTCTCTACTCGTACACCCTCGGGTTCAACTCGGGTTCATGATCCGCGTCAGCATCGCCTCCATGCGCGCCAACCTCTGCTCCATCTCCCTCAGCCGCTCCGCCGCGTCGTTGTCCATCCCGCCGCCTCCGCCGCCGCCGCCGCCGGACCCGGACCCGGACCCGTCGCTGTCCCTCTGCGGCCGCGCGGGCGTCACCTGCGTGTCCCACGGCGCCGATCCCCCGATGCCGGCGGCTTCGTCCTCCTCCCGAATCCTCCGCCGCCGCTCCCGCTCCTCGCGCCGGGCGATGGTGCTCACGATCCGCTCGCCCGGGGACATCAAATCGCTCCCGCTCAGCCGATGGCTCAGCCGCCGCCGCACGCCGCCTCCCGGGGTGGCGGGCTGCGAAGCGTCGGCGTCGTCGGTTCCCTCTCGGCCTTCGGCTACGTTGGCCAGCCCAAGTCGTTGGAGCGCCTTGCTCGAATCCGGGTCGCGTAGCATCATGCGCAGCGTCGCCTCCTTTCGAATCTCCTCGATCGCCTTGGCGTTGGATTCCTTGCGCCTCTTCTCCTTGAGCTCGTTCGCCTGGCTCTTGCGGTACTCCTCCACGAAGTTGCTGCCGATGAGCGTGATGGGCATGGCGAGCACGACGATGCCCGAGAGCATGGTGATCACCGCGATGATTCGGCCTATGAGCGTGATCGGGTACATGTCTCCGTACCCCACGGTGGTCATCGTCACCATGCACCAGTACATCGCGCGCGGGACCGAGTCGAACGGGAACGCCGGCAGCGGGTCGTCGAAGTTGTCCACGTCCGACGGGTTCGCGTTCGGGCCCATCGCCTCGGCGTAATAGATGGCCGACGCGAACAAAATGTTGGCGATGAGCATGAAGTAAAAGAGCAGCGAGAGGGGCTGCGCGGACCGCTCCAGCGCGCGCTTGAAGATCATCGCGCTGGTGTTGTACCTCCCGAGCTTGAACACCCGGAACACGCGCACGAGGCGAATCGCGCGCAGCACCGCGAGCCCGCTGCCGCCGCCGCTCACGATGAGCTCCAGGTACCACGGCAAAACCGCGACCACGTCCACCTGGTTCATCGGCCGCTTCATCCACGCCAACACCCCGCGCCAGTACGACTCCTCGCCCTTCACGGGCCCGCGCTGGGGCTGCGACGCCACCTTGCAGGCAATCTCCAGCGTGAACAGCGCGATGCACACCGTCTCCGTCGTCTTGAACAGATCGGACACGGATCCTCGCCTCGACCACTCGGGAACCGTCTCCAAGATGAACCCGACGGTGGCGATGAAGATGAGGACGACGACGGCGTAGGACACGGCGGTGTTCACCGCGTTGTCCCCTTCCTCGACGTACGTGTAGAGCGTGCGCTGCCACTCGCGCGCGAACTTGAGGGGCCTGCCCTTGCGCGCCAGGAGCACGCTCGGACCGAGGTCCCGTTCCTCGAGCGCGGAGGCGATGTCGTGACGAATGACCCATCCGCGGTAGAGCCGCTGGATGATGATCGCCGCCTTGACGTGCTCGTGGTCGTACGGGCCGAAGCCCTTCGCCAACGCATCGGCGGTCCTGCGCGAATGGGAGGGGTGGACGTCGAGGTGGCTGAGGTCAGTCAGGGGCGGAATGGAAGGAATCGCAGTCTCGTTTTTGGCGGTCACTTTCGGGGATTCGAGCGGCGACGCGGCGGGGCATGCGCGCTCCGAAGCCGCGTCGGTGGATCGTAAACCCCGCGGGATCCGTCGAACGGGCACCGCGGGATCCCGACACTGCGACCGGGGCAGGCGCAGACGCGACGGACGCGGCGACGCGCCCGCGACCCGCGTCCGCCCGGCGCATGGTCGAGCGGCTTCGAAAGCGAACCGCGGATGGCGCGGTTATTTGTCATCAGAGAGGGGAATGCGACGGAGGGTCGCGCCGACTCGGGACGCACCCGTCGTCCTCGTAGGGGCCGATGTTGTGCATGACCGCCGCCATCGGGGCCTGCCGTGCGCCGCGCGCGCTGGCGTCGCTCTTGAACGTCCCGCGGTCGACGCGCCCGCGGCACCTCCGCCGCGTCGCCAATTGCGGAACAAGCAACGCCTTTCCAAACACGTGCGTCTCTTCGGAACCGCTTCGGGTTCAACAGACGCGACGAGTAAAGACTCGTCGTTTTTCACGGTGTCGACTGGCGTGTGCGAATCCAGTCAGACGCATTTCCATCTATTTGGGATTCATTTGCGCAAATGGCACGACTGCTTTTTATGACTCGTCTGTCGGCAAAAAATAATAATATGGTGGTTACGTGCCTCGTGCGTCGATGGCGACGACGGCACTCGCTCTCGCTCGCTCCTCCTTCCCGCCACCCCCTTCATTTCCCTCCTCGCACAGAGCCGCGCCGTCCCCGAGGAGCACCGGCGCGACGCTCTCCGCGATGTGATGCGCCCACGCGCCGTACCCCGCGTCGTTGGGATGTATGCCGTCGATTGCGACCATCGCGACGCCCGGCCCGCCCGCCGCCGACTGCATCGCCGAAGCCGTCGGCGACGGCACGAATCGCACCCGTCGCGCGGCGTCGCACATCTTCCGCTTCTGCGCGTCCCACGCGTCGGACGCGTACACGGCGAGGTAGCGCAACGGCGGCGGGAATATCGTCGCGAGCTGCATCGGCATGCCGGGCAGGATGACCCACACGTCGTCGCCGAGCGCTCGCTTGATGTCGTGCACGCATTGGATCAAATCGGCGTGAAACGCGGAGGGCGATGACCCGGTCAGGGCGTGCTTGAAGTCGTTGACGCCGCACATCAGGACCACCGCGTCGATGCGGGACGAAGACGATGAGGATGAAGACGATGAGGAGGAGGAGGACCGGCGTTCGTCGTCGTCGTCGTCGTCGCGTCGCCATCGGGATCGCAGCGACGGGATGACGTCGCGGCGTATGGCGGCGAGGTCTGCGCCCTTTGCGCCGACGGCGACCCACTCCACGTCCGCGCCGATGGCGTCCGCGAGTGCCTCGCCCAGGCGCCGCGGAAGCGTCGGCCCGTCGCATCGGTCCACGCGGCATCCCACGCCGGTGACTAAGGAGTCCCCCACGATCACCACCCTTCGAAGCGGTCGCCTCTTCCTCCCCACGTCGTTTCCGTCGCCGTCGCTCTTCTCCGATGAAGACGTCTTCATCGCGACCGCGGAAGCGCCCGGGATGGCGCCGAGCCGGGGGCGGACCTTCGTCTCGAAGAACTCGCGCGCCTCGTCGCGCGCCTTCATCAGCGCCTCCCTCGCCGCGAGCGACGGCGCGCCGTGGACTCGGTCCGTCCTGGATCTTCCGTTTGGCGACGCCACCCCGCGCGTCGGACCGCGCGCGTCCGGAAGCGGATCGTATCGCGCGTGCAGCGCCAGCGCCTGAACCCCCGCGACGCCCGCGACGCCCGCGGTGGTCACCGCGGTCCATCGAAGCGCCGAAGAAAAGCCCCTTCGCGCCCACCAAGCCATCGTTCCCTCCTCTCTGACGGTGATCATGTTCGAAAAGATACCGAGCCTTCTCGGAGACCGGCAACGCACGGCTCTCGGCCGCTGTCCCGCGGGGAAAAAGATGACGCACCCCAGTCAGCACCGGTGCTCCACTCTCCGTATGGTTTTCAGTTACATGTTCATCTTCATAAATACGGTTAACAAACCGTGATTAAATACAAATTACGTCCCGTGACAGCAGCACCGGTCAGGACCGGTGACGACAATTTTCGTGGATCTCGTCCGCCCCGAAAACGCCTGACTTTTGCAATGACGGCGGTGGCGGTGGAATCTCGCTTTCAGGCGCCAGGCCTTTTCGGACTTTTCGCTCGGCGGGCGTGGCCAATTCCAAGGCGCGCGGCGAGCGGCGCACGAACGGTGGGAAAAGCCCACGACGCCGGTCGCGACGCGCTGACGCTTGCACGGGCGCGCACGGACGGTCGAACCGCTCGATAGCCCCAAAGAGTCCCCCCGCGCGCCGGTGCATCGACCGCGGTCCGGTGCGGCGGCAGAGCCAGAGCACAATAATGCCTTTCCGCGGGTACTGGGACGATGAGGAGGAGCAGGCGCTCCGCGACGCCGTGCAGAAGCACGGCATCGGATCGTGGGAGAAGATGCGACACGATCCCGACTTTAAAGTTCTGAAGTGAGTACGCCCTTCGCCGCGCGCGATCCTCCCCGCGGGCCCGGGCCGACGCTGGGATTATCGATGGCGTAATCGCGCGAGCCGTGATTCGTCAATCTACGGTTCAAACGGGTCGGGTGCCGCAATGAGCGGCGAGAATTGCCGTGGGGGGGGGTTGCGTCGCGCGCGGGCGTGGGCGCGCGCCGCCCGACCACCTCAGAGCGGTCGAACACCCCTCCTGGCGACGAAACCGGCGTCGCGGCGCGATCCAGCGCGGTTTCCCCGCGCTCGCGCGTCGCTCCCCCGACGAATTGCCCCCCGCCGCACGAGCGCCCCGCCAAACATCGACGACTGACCATTTTTCCCTCCTCTTTTTTCCCACCCTTCCTCGCCGCAGGGGTCGCACGGGCGTGCAACTCAAGGACAAGTGGCGGAACCTCATCAAGTTCCAGCACCTGAGGCGGGGAGAGGCGGAGAGCGCCCCGCACAGGACCGGCGGCAGGGGCCCCGGACCGGGAGCCAAGCGCAAGAAGGCTGACGACGGGTGAGCGCCTCCCGCCCAATTCGCGCCGCCCCACGCCAGTTTCCCACAGTTGCGAACGACGATGGCTACAATAAATCATCGCGCGATTGATTGCTTCGCCGACCCGATTTCCCCCGACCCGCCGCGCCGCGCGACGCACGCCGCTGAACTTTCCACCCCATCTCCACCCCGTTCATCGCAGCGACGGTAAGGCCGGCAAGAAGGCCAAGCCCGGCGCCAAGGGAGCCTCGGGCAAGAAGGACGATAAACCCGGAGCCAAAGGAGCCAAAGGAAAGATCAAGGGCGACTACGACGACGAGGACGCCTTCGACGACGATAAAAAAACCGGCGCCAAGGGCAAGAAGCAGAAGCTGGGCGTCTCCGCCGACGCCGTCTCCGCTCGCCCCCTCACGGAGACTGCGCACGCGAACCCCAAGAAGCGGCTCAAGGCGGTCGCGGCGCAGGCGGCGCAGGAGGAGCGCCTACCGCCCCCCGACCTCGACGCGTTGGAGCGAGCGATGCGGGCGGACGCGATGAAGATCGACGAGCTCCGGCGTGGACGGGAGAGCGCGGTGGGCGAGGTGAAGGACGCGGAGAAGGAGCTGCTCGCGGTCAAGACGAGCGTGGAGGACGCGGAGGCTGTGTACAACAACGTGCGGTCGCAGCCGCCGGGTGGGTACCACCACGAGGGGGACCACCACGAGGGCCACCACGACGATCATCACGACGACGCGCATCACGACGACTGGGACAAGTTCCTCGACTTTGGCGACGAAGGGAACCCCGGGGACGAAGGGAACCCCGGCGCCAAGTCCCCGCACCGACAGCCCAGGCACAGCCAGGGCGCGGGGGGCCAACCGCGGGTGAGCGAAAACGATCCGGTTGCTCGAGCGGCTCAAGCGGCGCGTCACCGAGATGACCCGGTGCAGTCCCCGGCGGCGGCCGCGGCGATGCGTGACGCCGCTAACGCCGCCGTCAGGGTGGCGTCCGATCCCGTGCACAACCCCAACCACCGCTCGCACCTGCCGAGTCTGCACGAGGCGGAGCAGTTCCTCCTCCAGGAGCTGAAGAAGCTGGAGGCGGCCAACGCGCGGTTGATGTCGGCGCGAGCGCACCTGGAGGTGATCGACCGACAGCTGGCGGCGGCCATCGCGACCGCCGCGGAGCGAAGCGAGCAGCGCGTCGCGATGATGCGACGGAACCCGGCGATGGCGGGCGGGCCCGTGAAGAAGACGTGGGGCGGGCCGCCGGGCGCGAGGAAGATCAAGGAGGAGATCGAGGAGGAGGACGACGACGAGGAGGACGACGACGACGACGGCGACGAGGCCGGGGAGAGGAAGAAGACGACCCATCGGAGGAACACCGCGTCCACCGCGGGGGGCGTGCCCGGGGGTAAGGTCATCGAGGACCGCCGCTTCGGCATCTACGACAGCAGGCGGTACCGCATGGAGGGAGAACCGGCGCCGCCGGATCCGTCGAGCGACGACGACGACGAACCCAAAGTCGGACGGAACCGCGGGCGAGCCGCGTCGTACAAGTCGGGCACCGGTGGAAACAACACAAAGCAAGGAGGAGGAGGAGGAGGAGGAGGACGGAAGCCGCCGAGGGTCACGCCGGTGTCGGCGGACGCGGTGACCGTCGGCGTGGCGGGCCGCGGGCGCGGAGGACGCGGCGCCGGGGCTGGCGGCGGCCGGGGCCGGGGCCGGCCGCCCAAAAACCGAACTCCCGTTCCCGCCGCCGGCGACGAGATCGTGTCCACCAAGGCGGGCACGAACCTCAAGCGACACCAGGGGTTCCAGTTTCGGGGACAGAACGCGTCCGGTACCTTCGTCGCGCCCTCCGCGTCCGACGCCGCGACGTACATTGCGCCGTCGTACATGAGGTTCGGCATGCGGTGGCTGATGAAGCGGGGACGGACGCGTCACGCGGTGGCGAGGCCCGCGTCCGGGCCGACGTCCTGGGCGGCGATGTGCTCGTTCGCGCTGTGGAAACCCGCGGAGCTCAAGGCTGCGATTGCGCGGGAGAAGGAGTCGAGGGAGCGGAACGAGGCGAACGCGACGGACGAGGAGGAATCCGACGAGGACGATTCAGACGACGACGGGGGGTACGACTCGGAGGAGAGCGGTCCGATCGGCAGCGGTCACGCGCACATCGACTTCGACGCGTTCGGGTACGAGATGGGCGACGACGGGGACATGGGGATGATCATGGACATGGACTTTGGGGAGGACTTTCACCCGGGCTTATCTCCGTGATTGTACCATCCAACGCCCACTTGTTCGCTACGTGCGTGTCTAATTAATATCCAGTGCCTACTTGAACGAATCGCGTCTACGCGTTCGCTGCGTCTACGTGTCTATCGACCCTGGTCTCGCAGGGGCGGGGGTTCCTCGGACGTCGTCAGTTGCTTGAACTCCCACGCGCCGCGGCAGATGGGGCACCGCTGCTCCGCCTGCGAGTTGAGCCAGCGGGTGATGCACTGCAGGTGAAACGCGTGTCCGCACTGGCCCCAGACGACGGGGGAGTCGTCGCCGGGGAACTTGGCATCGGGCGGGCACGAGTCGAACGCGACGCGGCAGATGCCGCACACGTCGTCCTTGTCACCGGCGTTCCACGTCCACACCCCGACCGCCTGTTGTTCGTTGAGTTTCGAGTAGGAGCGAGATCCGAGGTTAGCGCGCGGGCGTCTGGGCGCGGAGCGGAGCACGGATCGGGTCGCGCGGTCGCACCTGCCACTTGCGGATCTTCATCACAAGCCCCGTCCCGGAGCCCGAGGCCGCGACGGAGGCCATGCTCCTCCGAACGCGCGACGGTCTTGCGACGAGTGCGCCTCGTGGTTTGAACCGCGGTGCGACGCTCGCCTGACCGAGAAGGACACCGGGAAATACAATTACGAAATGCAGTTATATGCGTATTTATGGTTAACAATTAGCGTTTTCCAGTTATGAAGTTGTGGTAAGTTTCGTGATAAATCCTGACCGGAGGACGTGTGCAATCGGGCCTCCTCGACGAAAAGTTATTTCCGCCCCCGAGCCAAATTTAGGTCGCGGCCGTCGCGCGCGCCACTTCTGCTCGCGGACGTCATGTCGTTCCAGAAGGCCCTTCGCAGCGACAGTGACTGGGACGATGAGATCGTCCAGGTCGCCGGCGTGCTCCAGGTCGTCGACGTCCACCAGAGCTGGTGCGGGCCGTGCAAAGCGGTGGCGTCCACGCTCAAGCGGGTCGTCATGGATCACGGCGACAAGCCCATCAAGTTCTTCACCGCCGACTGCGAGAAGATCGCGGCTCTGAAGAAGAGCGTGGGCGGCAGCGAGCCGAGGTTCCAGCTGTGGATGAACGGAAAGATGAAAAAGGAGGTCAAGGGGGTCGACGCGCCGGAGATCCTCGGCGCCATACTCAAGGAGCTCGGAGTCTAGGCGTGACGAGAGACCGGAGCCCTCGATCGTCGTGGCTCACGCGTGTAACATCAGGTCGTATCTACATACATCATCGTCACTACAAATCGATCGTCGTCATCACACATCGATCGCCCGCGCCTAGGCGGCGTCCGCCAGACCCACGCGCGCGTTGTCGTAGTCAAAAACCGAGTGGTACGGCCCGATGAACACGTCGCCGAGGATCCAGAGGGGACCCGCGGGCGGCGGAACGTCCAGGCCCATGAACCCGCTGATGCACTGCGCCGGGCCGCCCTGGCCGGCGTCCACCTTGAGCACGTACTGGTCGGGCGTGAGCTTGAACGGCCGGCCGCCCAGCACGAACTCGACGTCGGGCATCTTCGACACCGCGTCGCAGTCCACCGCCGCCTCGCCGCCCGAGCTGGGGATGAGGTCGCACACCGACTTGAACTCGTCGAGGATGATGGACTCGGTGGCGTTCTGCGTCAACAGGGATTTGGCGTAATCGACGGCGTACACGCACGCCTGGCAAACCGCGCCCCCCTCGAGGCCCTTCAACTCGGCGTCGGCGTCGATCGAAGATTTGGCGGAACCGACGGCGATGACGTCGCGTCCGCGGCGCCAGCCGGCGCCCAGCCTCGTCTCGGACGCGCGCGATCCTCCGACCGACCCGTCTTCTTGGTTGGTCGTCTTCTCCTCTGTCTCGAGTGAGGGCCCGCAGAGCCCGACGGAGGTGCACATGTCGGTGGCGGAAAACTCGGCGAGATCGCGGAGGAGCTCGTCGCCGTACTGGTCGATCATGACCCTGCACTCCTCGCCGAGGATGCTCTTGGCGCCGATCTTCTTGTTGAGCGCCTCGACAACCTCGGTGGGTCCCGCGAGCAGAGAGGTTCCCGTGTCGACGATCGCGGCGCATCCCTTTTTGCCGCACTGCCCCACGGAGACCCCGCCGAGCTTCACGTCGTCCATCGCGATCTGCCAGTACCCCTCGCGGGTCACGTTGAGCCAGGTGTGCTCGCCGACAAAGTGGTCGGGGTCGACGCCGCCGAGGACAATCTCGCCCCCCTCGCCGTCGCCCGTCGAGCCCGCGTCCCTGTTGAGCCAGAACGAGAAGACGTTCTCGGCGACGAGGCCTTGGTCCACGGCGTTGTAGAACGGGGGTGTGACGCCGTTGACGGAGATGGTGTCCCAGCCCATGCCGAGGATGCCGTCGAATTTGGAAAACAGAAACGCGATGCCGGGTTCCTTGGTGGCCTCCGCGAACACCTGGTCCTTGATCTCAAGGCCCGCCCACGTCACGGTGTCTTGCGAGAGGAACCCCGAGAGCGACCCGCTGCCGTACTGGATGGCGAACGGATCGCCCAGCGCTTTGTACGTGCTCGAGTCGCCGGATCTGTACTTTTGGTGCAAGTCGCACGGGATCTGGAGGAACGAGCACTTCGCGCTCGGGATCCACAGGTTGCTGCTGCCGGTGTCGAAGACGACGAGGAAAGACTGGGGAGGGGTGCCGATGGACACCGCGCCGTAGTATTGCGCGTCCATGTAGTTGGAGATGCACTCGGGGGTGCCGCCGGCCAGCGTGGGGCCGTCGGGGTCGCGGTGCGGCTCGTCGTGAAGGCGCGCGCTGAATCTTTCGTACTTGGCGCGCCTGGCGACGTCCACGCACTTCTTGACCGTCTCGGGCGGGCCGAGCACGCGCTTGTGGACCTTGGCACGGGGAAGGTGCGACGATTCGACCAAGGCGCTGGCCCCGGGCGTGGCCTGCAGCGGCGAAGGCGGGGTGGAAGCGAGGACGTCAGCATTGGCATAATTTTTCGAGGATAACAATTCGGGCGAGGGGCGGGTACGCGGACGGGTGCGGGCGCGCGCGTGGAGCGGGAACTGACCGCGAGGCACAGCGCGCAGACGAGAAATAACGCGACGATCGATCGGAGAATGGCGACCATCTTCCTTTGGACGGACGGGTCAATCAGTCTCTCGCTGGGTTCAGTGTGGGTACCGCACGTGGCCCTCAGTGGCGATGGGGCGACCCTTCACGAACGATGCTGAGACGGACTCCCGGATTGGGCCTCGATCTCCGAACCGTGCAAGCCGCCGGGTGATGACGGTGCGGGAAGATTGTGGGAAGATCGCGTTTTCGCACAATTTGATACCGAATCTGACTGTGTTCGCTGTGCCAACCCTGGGTCCCAAACCCCTATCCTCAAATCACAAAATATCTTTCCAAAAATATCTAGACGGGCACTTTTTCGCACTTTTGCCGAGTCGCCCGTGTGTGTCCAACCCGCACTCCTCGAAGCGGCGATGAGCGCGCGGGACGACACGCGGGCGGCGGACGCCGAGCGTCTTAGCCCGCCTCTACCGTCCGTGAACCCGATTCACCTCATATGTGCGTACCTCGCGCGACGGCGCCCGCGATGTCACCCCCGAACTGCCCCCTAAAAACAAATGTCCCCCGAACCAGGGCGCGCCCTCGCAGCTTTTTGCACAAAATTTGCCCCGGATCGACGAGCGGGAACCATCGTGATGACGGTCCGCGGATCGTCCGGCGGCCCGTCTCGCGCGCGTGTCGCGTGTTCGCATCTAACGTTCCGATCCTCGCGTCTTTTCCGCGCCTTTATCGCATCCGCTGACCGCGTCACCCCGCTCCGCCTTTTCCCGCGTCAGGCTTGTTCACAGCCTTCGTGAAAGTTAACGGGCAGCTTCGGCGATGGTACGAGCCGCTCGCGCCCCCCAACGTCATCTCCGACCACATCCCCGACCTCGCCGGCGTGTTCCACGCGGATCACCACTCATCCGGCGACCCGGACTCGCCCATCGACGTCGAGACGCACCACGCGCTCGTCGCGCTCGTCATCTTCGCGGTCGCCTTCGTCTTCAACATGAACGCCGCGATGTGGTCCGCGCAGAACAACCGGTGCCGTCTGAACCTGCAGGTGGCCTACATCAGCGCGGTCGCCGCGTGGACGCACTGGGAGATGTACCGTGGGCGGGACTGGTACGTCGCCGTGCCCAACGCGGGCGCGCGCGGGCAGACGGTATCGTTCTCCTGCCTCCGCCAGCTGGAGTGGGTCTTCACCACCCCGATTCTGCTGCTCCTCGTGCAGAACCTCCACGCGTACGCGGTCTCGTCCCTGCCGGACCAGCAGCTCGTCGAGGCCGGCGGGTTCGCGGCGAAGAACCCGAAGATGACGCGGGATAGGAAAAACACCTACGTTCCCGCGAACAGGCTCCGTTTGGTCCTCGCCGACGAGGTCATGATCCTCGCGGGGTTGCTCATGCCGATATTCCCCTTCGGCGCCGCGAGGGGCGCGCTGCTGTTCATCGCGATGTCGTGCTTCGCGTACATCGTCTACCACAGCGTCCACGCGCTGATCGACATCACGATATTTATGAAGCTGTCCGTCGCGGACCTCGGGCGACTGTACGCCATATGCGGCCTGAAGACGATCTGCTGGAGCTTTTATCCGGCCATCTACTTCCTCACCGAGTGGGGGGTCATAGACTGCAAGACGCAGCACGAGCTGTACCTCTTCAACGACGTCCTGACTAAGTTCTCGTACACTCTGATGATATCCGCGGGTTCCATTCGCTTCATCGAGGTGCTGGAGGAGCACAGGGCCAAGGTGGTGATCCAGATGTCGCAGGTGCAGCGGAGCTTCTTCTTCAACATCACGCACGAGCTGCGGACGCCGTTGAACTCCATCATCGGCTTCAACACGCTCGCGATGGAGTCTGGCGAACTCACGGAGTTCGCCGAGTCCTTCATCAAAGCATCGCTCACGTCTGCGGAGGCGTTGTTGGGCCTGATCAACCAGATTCTGGACTTTGCGAAGTTCGAGGGCGCCAAGGACCTCAAAGGCGGCGGCGCATCCATCGAGTTGAATTCGGACGTCTGGACAATCAGGCAGCTGGTCGAGCAGGTCACGGATATGACCCAAAAAGCGTCCGTCCGAGGCGTGGACCTCGTCATCACCCTCGCAGCCCCGGAGCACTTCAACACCAAGTTCGTGGGTGACTTTTTCCGTCTCAGGCAGTGCTGCGTCAACCTGGTGGACAACGCCATCAAGTACAGTTCGAACGTCGAGGGCCGAACCGCGCTGGTTGAGTTTTCCATCGACGTCCAGCAGTGCAAATCGAGCAAGGACAAGAACATGATCACCTTCTCGATCGCGGACAACGGCGTGGGCATCCCCGCCGCGAAGCAACACACGCTGTTCGTGCCGTTCTGCCAGCCCGCGGACCACAAGACGGCGAAGGAGAAGGGCACCGGGTTGGGCCTGGTCATCACCAAATCAATCATCGAGTGCCTCGGCGGCGAGATCGATTTCGAGTCCGAGGAGGACAAGGGGACCAGATTCTTCTTCAACGTGGAGTTCGCCCGACTTAACAAGCGCAAACACGCGCGCGCGGGCGGCGGAGCCGAGTCCGAAGTCAAGGCGGGCGGTGACAAGGCGGGCGTCAGCGTGGCGCTACCGCGATCGCCCAGCTCGTCATCGGACGAGGAGGATTTCATCGGCGCAGACTCGATTAAGGAGGACGCGCTGCCCCCGTCCGCGCGTTGCATCATCCACCCGCGCACCAAGAACGCCACCCGCAGGCACGTCACCAGCATTTTGAAGTGTTTCAAGGGCCGCGCGGGCGTCAACTACGTCGTCGTGTCGTCCGAGGATGAGGTCGAGGCGAAGGTGCGACAGGCGAGTAACCTCGGCGCGCCCATCATTCTCGTCGACGTCGAGAAGGTTGACGACGCCAAGGAGTTCATCACCGCACATCCCGACGCGGGGATCATCCTCTTCGGTCTGCCATATCAGCTCATAGAGCTGCACAAGCGCGTCGCCAGCTCGAAAAACGTCCAGACCGTGCTCAAACCCGTCAAACCTTCCGACCTCATCGACGCCGTCCACAAGCTCGTCGCCTCGCGCGATTCAGACTCGAAGTGGAACACCGATCCGACATCCATGGACGAGTCCAGAAGCTCTCTGGACGCCAGTGAGAAGCTCGAGATTGCATCCGCGCTCAACTCCGAGGCTGCGAGGATGCGCGAGGACATGTACGCCGTCGAGGCGCGCGTCACCTCGTCGAGCGAAGACGGCTCGGAGGGATCCGCAGCCGACGTGAAGGATTTCATCCACAACTCGTTGATGGCGCCGGAGGTAGTTCACGACCGGCCCTCCAAGGACGCCGCGAAGGGTTGGAGCAGGGACCTGGAAGGAATGACGGTGCTTCTGGCGGAGGATAACACGATGAACCAGCAGATGGCTAAGTTTTCCATTGAAAAATGCGGCGCCAAGCTGGAAATCGCGCACCACGGCAGGCACGCGCTGGAGTGCGTGCGCTACCGCATGGAGAATTACCTGTCAAACTACGATTGCATCCTGATGGACATGATGATGCCGGTGATGGACGGAGAGGCGGCGACGCGGGCCATCAGGGATCTCGAGCTCAAGATGGGACGCGGCGATAAGAGGCACGTCGTCGTGGGACTTTCGGCCAACGTGGGGCCAGAGTACACCGCGCGGGTCAAGGCGGCGGGCATGGACGGCAGCTTATCCAAGCCGTTCTACCCGGCCACGTTGCGAAACACGCTCTTGCAAGTGAGGCGAGGGACGTACAAGGGTTTCGAGGGGGCTCCCACGGGAGATAACCTGCCCGCGCGGTGAGGCGAGGAGGAAGGCGGGGGCGACGAAATATTTCCGAGGGGAGCGCGAGGAGGGCGGGGCGCTCCGGGTTTGCGGAGAGGAAGACGCGCGCTCGGGCACGGCGCGCGGTGTATCACGATTGTTTTGCTTGGAGCGCTATTATCACCGCTCGATGACGATTTTATCTTGAATTCTACCGTATCGTACAAGAACTCGCCGCCGCCGTTGGCCAGTCAGTTCTCTTTTGTCAGTATGCCTTTCTCTCACAGCTGCACAGCCCGAAGTCATCATCAAGCGCAGTTTACGGCCGCCGGAATCCTCCGCATAGTGCACCCGCGCGCCGCTCGGTGGTTTGGAACCTCTGAACGCTCCGTGCGAGCCGTTCGAGCACCCGCGACATCGAGACGCGCCCAGACCCGTCGAGGGATATCAGATATCGGCTCGGACTGCGCCGCTCGAAGCGCGAGCCCCACCGCCGCCGACAACAACATTGTTTAAGAGCGTCACCGTCGCGATGTCGAAGAAGAACAGCAAGAAGAACCACCAGAAGATGCGCAACACGGCGATGGCGCGCGAGGAGGAGGAGGCTGCAAAGAAAGCCGCGAGGGCCGCCAAGCGCGCGGCGCAAGTGGCGGAGGCGGCGGGCGAGATGGCGGTCGACGAGGCACCGGGGAAGACGTCAACCTCCAAGGCTGCGAAGAAGAAGGTCTCGCTGGTCAAGGCGCTCGGCGCGAAGGGCGCGACGCTCAAGAGGGTCGGCAAGAAGGGCGTCGCGGATAAGAAGGGCCTGCAGAAGATCGTGCGGGGCGTCCGCGTCGGCCACGTCATGAAGAAGGTGAAGCTCCGCAAGGGCGCCACGGTGCGGGGGATCAAGATCGTGGACGGGGACACCAAGCGCGCCGTAATCGACGAGCTCAAAGCCGAAGCGGCCATGGCGATGGCACTAGACTGACACGAGGTAATATGAATAAGAACAGGGAAGACGCTATGCTACCTGGGCTTGACCGCCCTCAGCACGTGCAGCCGTTCCTCGTCGGCTGAGCGCGTCGCTATAATCGCATCCGTCTCCAACCCATACGACCGGAGTATCTGCGCGACGTCGTGCGGCTTGTTATCGTGAAGCAGCAGCAACAAGAAGGTTCCCCCCGGCGCCAGCAGTGGCGCGACGTCGGGCAGGAGCCTGTCGAGGACCTCCCGCCCGTCCTTCCCCCCCGCCCACGCGGCGGCTATTCCCCCCGCCGCCACCTCCTCCGACGGGGTCAGCACGTAAGGCGGATTGAAGAGCAACAGGTCCACCTTCCCTCGCAGGCTCTCCCTCAGCGGGCCGAGCAGGTCGCACCGGATGACGGAGACGCGATCCCCCACGCCGTGCGCGTCGGCCGTCGCCCTGGTGCACGCCACCGCGTCCGGGTTGACGTCCGTGGCGTGGCACCGGAAATCGTTCACCCCGGTATCGCGCATGAGCACGGCGGCTGACGCGATGACGTAGCCGGTGCCGCTGCCGACCTCGAGCGCGCATCTCGGCGGTGCGTTCGCGAGCCGGGCGTCCCATTCGGCGACGAGGGTATCCACGAGCAGGAAGCTGTCCTGTTGGACGCGAAGGGGTCGGGTAGGGGTCGGGGGGCGAGGGTTAGTTTCGAGGGAGTCGGCACCGCGTTCGGGGATCCGGCGGCGTTCGACGCGGGAGGGCGCACCTCGGCGGGTTCGTACACCTCCTTGTGGAAGACGGTGTCCGGTATCCTCGCGATGTCGCGCTTCGGGCCCATGGCTCCCCGCCTCGCGCGGCGGCGCTTCGCGGCTGTGGCTCGGCGGCGGCGCGGTGAATTCACTTTTTCGCTTTTTCGACGGCTCTTCTCGGCGGGCGCAGTTGGTCATGGCGCAGGCGTCGGCGGTGGCGGTCCGCGCGCACGCCCTCGGGCGCGGCACGCATCAGCGGTATCGTCATCGGCTCGGCCGACATCGTGAGGCGCCTCCATCGCGACGCGCGCGCACCTCCGCCGACGACGGCGTGGCGGATGACGCCGCCGTCGAGAGGGACGTTCGCGCGTGGCTCGATAGCATGGTCATCGGCATGAACCTGTGCCCCTTCGCCCGCGCGGCGTTGCCCGGCACCAAGATCCTCGTCGCCTCCGACGTCACCGACGCGCGATCCCTCCGCGAGGTCATCGCGCGCGAGCTCGCGATCCTCGCCGCGGCGCCGACGGTGCCGCCGGTCACGACTCTCGTGGTCCTGCCGCCCGCCGTCACCGAGCGCCTCGGCGCGACGACGCACGAGGGGTTCATGGAGGGCGCGTACAGGTGCGCGGAGGACGCGACGCGCGAGCTGACGGCGTCGGCGAACGACGACGACGACGACGACGACGACGCGGGAAGGGAGGACGGGGACGTCATCGACATCGTCCCGTTTCATCCGTTGGCCACGTTCGGCGGCGACGTGTCAGAGGAGGACGAGGAGGAGTCGCGCGGGTACATATGCACCTACCTCGACGTACCCGACGACGAGCAGGAGCAGCAGGAGGAGGAGGAGGCGGGGGGCGGCGGCGGCGACGGGGTGAGATCGCCGCCGACGACGGAGGAGCTCCGGAGGATGATCGACGCGCACGAATCCTTCGCCGTCGGAGCCGATCGGCGCGCGGACTGGCGAGCCGCCGCCGCCGAGGAAGCCGCGAGCGACGCCGACGCGGGTCCCGGGGCCGGAGCGGGGCTGGCCGGTGAAGAACGCGATCGCCACCCGCCGCCGCCCGTCGACCCCGCCGACTTCACCGGCAGATCCCCGCACCCCGTGCTGCACCTGCTCAGGCGGTGCGACGTCGCCGCCGCGGACGAGGCGTGGTACGATCGCGGGCCGGGGACGGACATACGCGCCGCCAATGCGGCTGCGCTGCGAGCCAAGGGGGAGGTGGACCTGGCGCGGATGTTGCGCCGGTGCGTGGGGGTGCAGCCTCCGTCGCGGTAGGACGGGGCGGGACGCAAACTCGGTTCAGAAATCGTAGACGCCATCGTCGACGGGGTGTTTCGAAAGTGATCACGGTTTTAGTCATCATATCACGGCAGCGTCCACGTCCTGACGCACGCGTCGAACCCGCCGGAGACGATCGTGCGCGCGTCCCGCCACTCCAAACACGTCACCCCGCCGACGTGCGCGCCGTCCACGTGCGCTCGCCCCCCCTCCGACGGCGGTTTCGACGTGTCCCACGCGATGATCCGGCCGTCCAGCGCGCCCGTCGCGAGCCTCACGCCGTCGACGCTCCACCCCACGCACGTCACCCTCGCCCTGTGGTACACCATCTTGTCCACGACGACGGTTCCGGCGGTCGGATCCCAGACGAGCACCTCGCGGTTCGCGTCGCACGTCGCCAGCCGAGTCCCGTCGGGCGAGTACGCGCACGCCGTCACCTCGCCCCTGTGCCGCGTCAGCGTCCCACCCGGGACCAACGAAAAGGAGGGTCGGGGATCTGAACCGGCACCAGACTCTGAACCGGCACCACCGGACTCTGAACCGGCACCGGCGTCTCGCGCCACGACGGAGAAGAGACGGACGGCGCCGTCCTTGCATCCGACGGCGACCTCGCGCCCGTCCCCTCGCACGCAGACGCTCGTCGGCTCGCGCTTAATCAGGCCCGAATCCGCATCCGCCGTCGACGCCACCGCGAGGGTGCCGAGGGTGCCGAGGGTGCCGTCGAAAGTACACGCCATCACCCCGTCCCCCGTCGCCACCGCGACGAACGATCCGGCGTCGTCGGCGCCCATCGAACGCGGCTGCGCGGGAAGCTTCAAACTCGAACCCTCACCCTCGACGTACGACGACGAATCCGCTCCTTCGATGGACGCGACGCGAATACAATCGTCCAACCCCGCGGTGACCAGGTATTTACCGCGCACGCACACCGCGCCGACGACCGCGGACGTGTGCCCGGGACCGCGCACGTTCGCGACGCACCCGTCACCGTCGCGCCATCGAAGGACCCGCGCGCCTCCTCCAATCGCGGAGAGCGAAGCGGAAAACGCGTCGCCGGAGCTCTTACACACCGCGAGCGCGCCGATCGGTTTGGGGTGACCGGAACGAACCACGCGGTTGGATTCCACCACGCGGTTTCCAGACGGGTTCTCGGGTCCCGCGGGATTCATATTCGACGATTCAACATTCGACGGGACGTCCACGCGGTGGATGACGTTCAGGTTTCCGGAAAGCGAGAGCGTGACGGCGCAGTCGCCGACGAAGGCGCACCCCACCTGCATGTCGCCGACGGTTTGACCGAACGAGTGCTCCGCGAGCTTCTCGAGCCTGGGCAATGAGTCGCCCTGAAGGTCGCCCTGAAGGTCCCGAGGCACGGCCCACAGCTTGCACGTCTTGTCCGCCCCCGCGGTGAGCAGCGATGAAGAATCGGGAGACCACGCGCACGCGTAAATCGTCCCTACGTGCCCGCCGGCGTCCCGCACGGCTGTGCCGCCGGCTGGCTTACCACCGCCGGCGGGCAACTCCGCGATCGGCGCGCCGGTCCGACCGTCGTAGACGACGCCCGCGCCGTCCGAGCCCACGCTGGCGAACTTTGCGCCGTCGGGGGAGAAGCGCACGCAGTTGGCGAAGTTGCCGTGCCTGTGTGGAGTGCGGGCGAATTTGAACGGCGGACCCTCGTAGAAGGACACCGCGAAGTCCTCGGACGCGGTGGCGATCCGAAAGGGCCTGCAGGGCCTGAAGTCGCAGGAGTTGACGCGCTTGGTGCTTCCCGACACGTCCCCCACCGCGCTGCCGCTGTCCCAGAGGAACACCTTGGCGAACGATTGCTTGCCCTCGCCGCAGCACACGATCCGTTGGCCGTCCTCGGACCACGCCATGTCGTCCACGGCGCCCGACAGCGGGTGGTGCTCAGCCTTGAGGGTCATGTCCTCGTTGAGGCCCCACACGCGGACCCTGCCGGAGACGTCGCCGGACGCCACCCACTGGCCGTTCGGGGATACGCGAGCCACGGTGACGGGGTACTGATGCTCGTAGAAGCGGGGCGGGACGAGATCCGAGACGTGGCGAAGGACGACGCGATGGCCGCTGGCGTAGGTGATGAGCGACGTGCCGGCGTGACCGCCCAAGAGGACGCCCCGACCTCTCACGGTCGCGGGCGCGCAGGCGTGCGTGCACGCCAGCTTCGGCGGCTCCATGGCGCCGCGAGATGTGTGTGATGAGACGACGCGAAACACGTTTCGATACCGAGGCCGCCTGGCCTGGCTGTCGTCCTCGCGTTTTGTGAGTTTGAACGAGTTTGAAACTTCGTTTTCCACCGGCGGTCACAACACAGACGCGCGAGTCGACATGACGGACGTCATGGCCAGCCCCTGCGGCACCCCCGCGCCCACCGAAGCCCCTCTCGATCCCCGCGTCGCGTGGGCCAACTCCATCCGCAAGATCGTCACCCGACCCGACGCGATCAACGAGGACGGATCCCTCAACCAGCAGTTCTTCAAGCCCAAGAAGGTGGTGTACGCCGCGGAGAAGGCGAAGTGGAACGATGACGACAAGGAGAATCTCTACAAGGGCATCGAGAAGTACGGCATCGATCCTTCCTCGTGGAAGAAGATCATCGAGGAGTTCTGCCCCGGACGGGACGTCCTGTTCATCCGCATCAAGGCGAGCAGGCTCATCGGGAGCCAGGGGCTGAACCGGTACCACGGCTGGATCGGCACCAAGGCGGAGGTCGAGGCTGAGTACGAGAGGAACAAGGCGATCGGGCTGGCGACCGGGTGCTGGAAGGGCGGCATCCTCGTGGAGAACGATCACGGCGACGCGATGAAGGCCATCCGGGAGAGGGATGAGAGGGAGGCGGCGGAGGGCGTCGCGCCCCCGGGCAAGAGGACCAAGCACAATTAGAGATCCCACGCTGCGAACTCGATTCAAACAGCAACATCACGCTAACATCGAGCCGGTATCCGAGTATCCGAGAATCCATCATATCCCGTCGTCCCCGAGCAGCGAGTTGATGTCCTCGAGCGGGTTCTTACCGCCGGCCTGCCTCGGACGGCCCCGTCCCCTTCCGCCCCGCCCGCCGCCCCCGCCGCCGACCGCCGCGGCTGAGGTTCGCCTGGACGCCACCCCCGACCCGCCACCGCCGACCCCGCCGACCCCGCCGACCCCGCCGACCCCGCCGCCCGCCAACCTCGCCGACGCCGAGGCGAGCGTCTGCGACACGTCGGTGTTGCGAAAGTCGTCGTCGGCGGCGGCGGCGGTTCCCGTCGCGTCCCCGCCCGCGGGTGGAATGCCGACGAAGCCGAAGATGTCGTCGAGGAGGCTCGAGTTTTGGTTTTGAGTTCGCGCGTCCCCGACGTTCTTATCGGATCTCGCGGACTTTTGCGACGGCTGGGAGCTCTCCGCCCGGGGTTGGTGGGGTCGCGACGCGTCGTCCGCGAATCCCCGCACTCGCTTGGCGGCCCTCGCGGCGGGTGACGTCGCTTTGGATCCGCCGCGATCGACGCTTTTCGTCGGTCGACGAAGACGTTCGTTCGCCTTCTCAGCCGCGGTCGCCTCCTCCTCGTCCGTGTCCGGCTCCGACTCGCCGCCTGTGGCCGTCCCCTCGTCAAATCCGGGGGATATGTCGGTTTCCTCCACGCGGGCGCGCAAGTCGTCGTTCTCGGCCCTCGCCGCCTCCAGCAGCTCGTGCTGCTCCCTGAGCCGAACCTTCTGCGCGTTGAGCAACACCGCGAACCTTCGCGTGTTGTCCCTCTCCGCCGCCGACTTGAACTCCACCGCCCTCTCCAAGTTAATATTCGCGGTGTGCAGCGTGCGTCGAAGCGATTCGCACTCGCGCTCCAGCCGTGCGAGTCGCGCGTCGCGCAGTTCCAGCTGATTGGTCGCGAACGACGCGAAGTACTTCATGAACCGGTTGGCGTCGACGAAGGTCTCGCCGCGCATCCTCGCCACGCCGACGCGCCTGGTGCCCTTGGCGGCGGCGGCGACGCACGCGGGCATCGGGTCGGTCCGTGACGTCGGTTCGTGCCACGACCACTTGAACGTCGCCTCCGAAGAGCGCCCGGCGCCCGCGCGATCGAGCGTGAACGAGAAGTGCCGGTGCGCTCTCGATTTGGGCCCGGTCAGCGCCTGCCTCGCGCGCGTGTACCACTCCTCCGCGGTGCCCGGAGCGTTCGGAGGCGCGTGCACGTTCACAGCCATGAAGAACACGTCGTCGCGCCCGGCCTCGCCGGTTCCATCGCCGGTTCCGTCGCCGGTTGCGTCGCCCCCGACGTCACCCGCGACGCAAAGGTCGAAATCTAGCGTCTCGGGGCGCCACTTGACCTTGACGAGCAGCTCGGGCGGAGGGTCGTCTCCGCGGCCGTCCGGGCCGTTGTCGACGCCCAGGCCCTTCAAGGTGCGCTCGACGATCGTCTCCTCCTCGCGCTCCGCCGTCGCCGCCATCCTTCGCCTCCCCTTCGCTGTGGTGGCCGTTGCCAATCCAACCGCTTTGAACCACCGGGTCGAGGGAACTTTTCTTGGGGGTGCCAGATTGTGGGTGCCCATTTCTCCACCCGGAAAAAAATTGCGCAAATGGGCCGTGTTTAGGTTACGTATGTTTTTTGTGACTGGATGTTCGTCACGCAATTTCCCGCCTCGGTCCTCTCAACACCCACCCGCGAGCCGCGGGCGAAACGCATTCGAGGCCGCGCGTCGCCACGCTCGCACGATGACCAACGAGCCCACCGAGACGGAGGCTCTCCTCAAGAAGGAGGCCTCCCCGTCCCCCGAACCCGCCGCGAAGAGCGCCCGCGTCGGCGGATACGTCAAGGCGGGTCTCGCGCTCGCCGGCGTCTGCGCGCTCGGCGCGCTCGGCGCGGCGTTCCAGGGCGACCTTCGTGTCGCCTACCGGATGGCCGCGGGCGACCGCACCGCGTCGCTCGCGGGCCACGCCGGGTCCACGCACCGCTACGTCAGCCACAGCAACAGGCCCGGTGGGTTGTTCAACACCTGCGAGGGCAAGTGCCCCGTCGTGAGCGTCGACTTCGACGCGGTGGGTAACGAACCCGGGCACGCGTCCGATCGAAAGGCGCACCTCTACGTCATCGGGGACACCACCGACAGGCTGTGGCACGACGGCTTCTGCAACGACATGCTCACCTCCACGGAGCGATGCCCGTACCGCTGCGCCGTGCCGGAACCCGCGGCGCTCCCCGGAAACGTCGTCCCGTACATGTGCGACGACCCAACGTCCGACACCTGCGCCGCGGAGATCGCCGCATCGGGTAACGAACGATGCTGCGAGAGCAAGTGGATGCCAAACGGCGCCAAGGCGTACCAGTGCTGCGTCACCACCGCGCAGGCCACCACCGCCACCGCGTGCAGGCCCAGGCGGTACGCCACGGGCGGCGGAACCGCGGGATTTCTCCACGTCCTCGGCGCCGCGCCCGAAGGGGTCCTCGGCGACGGGTACTTCAGCGCGAGGGATTCCACCGACCCGCCTCCGCTCGGGTCGTTTCAATCGTACGCCGTCTCAGACGCCACCCGCGACCGGATCGCGCGCGGTTTAAGGTCCTTCATCCGCTGGAACCAGAGGGATGGCGCGCAACCGAGGCCGATCGTCACGTCCATCCAGTCCAACGCGCAGGAGACGTGGATTCACGCGGCGGGACGCGCGAGGCTCGTCGCTCGCGAGGTTGACGAGATTCGCGACGGGGACGACGCAAACGTCTTCGCGAGCAAGTCCGACGAGGACGCGTTCGTCGCCTCGTACGCCGACGGGTTACGGGCGGCGATCAGGCAGGTGCGTAACATCCTCGACGCGGAGAACGTCGGCGAGGGAAAGGAGTGGGAGAGCGGGCCGGTGGAGGAGCTTCCGATGGCGGGCGACAACGCGCGCCTCGCCGCCGTCGGATACCAGCCCCAATCCGGCTCGCCCCGGGATACCCAGCCCCAATCCCAGCCCCAATCCCAGCCCCAAAGTCAGCTCCCGCTCGCGGCGGCGCACGTGGATAAGGTACCCGCGCCCGGCGAACCCGTCGTGCTCGTCTCCCCGGAGGATCCGGCAATGTCCGACGCCGAGCGCGCCGCGGCGGCCAAGAAACTCGAGGAGGACACCGCGTATTGGGCCGAGCTCCAGCGATCGGCGGATGCCGCCATGGACCCGGCGTCCAGGCACATCCTCCGCGGCGCCGTGGGCGAGCGCGCGCCGGGGGATCCCATCTCCGCCGCGGCGGCCAACGCCGCCGCCGCCGCCGCCGCGTACGCCGCGGCAAACGCGGGAGCCGCCGCGGGAGCCGCCGCTTCGCTGGGCGCCATACCCACCGAGCTCATGCGATCCAACGGGAACATGGGGTCCGACACGGACATCAGGGCGGAGAGGATCGTGCTCAACCCCGGCGCGGACGCGGATGCCATGCAGCGCGCGTTCGCCAACGTGGAGAAGGCGGAGCAGGCGAGGCTCGCGGGTCACTACGTCGGCACTCGCGGCGACGATGACGACGAGGCGCCGGCGGATGCTTCGACCGCGGCGGGGTTGAGCGCCCAATCCGGCGGTAGTCCGGGCCAGAGCGCCGCCGCGCCCGCGCCCCACGTCGCCGTCGGCAACAGCGGCAGCGACTGCGTCGTGCTTCGCACCGCCGACGCGAAGGAGGCGGGTCCGAGCCTGCTCGGCGTGCCGAGCTCGATGAGGGAGAGCGTGGAACGACTGAGGCGAAGATTGAACGACGCCACGGCGGGCGTCGGCGAGGAGATGAACGTGCCGGTGTACCGGTGGGACGAGCGCAACGAGGGGCGCGTCATACCGGGGCTGGGGCAGTACATGGAGGACGGGCACCACCAGACGTTCGCGTCGTCCATGGCGCACGTGCGGCTGTTCAAGCAGTTTGTCGGCGAGAAGCTTCCCGCGCACTGCCGCCTGGCGTGAGGTGAGCGAAATGTATCATATCATACGCGAGTGTTGAGCGTTTGACGAAAGTCGCACGAGTAGCGTGTTAAGACGGGCACCTCGCCCGCGATTGAAACGCATCTACTGTATTTATTAAACGCTACCTTCGAGTACTAGGCGACGAAGACGACGAAGAAGACCAGGAACGAGATGAGCACGCCAAAGATCTTCATGATGAGCCACCGGTTGGACGATATCGAGTTCATGTACTTGAGCAGCTGCGTCTGCGCGTTGTCCACGTTGGCCACGGACTCGTTCACGTTTTCGTCGATCCGCACCGCCAGCTCGCCCTGCTCCGCCACCATCGTCGCCAGCTGCTGGAAGATCCCACCGAGCTCGGTGATGGTCCGCTCGACGTTCTGCAGCGCCTCGGACCTCGCGCCGAGGTACTGATCCTGACCGTGCGCCACCAGGAGCTGACCCTGCGTCTGATCACCCCCTGTGGCGTATCCGCCGCGGCCGCTGTGCGTGGGGAGCATTCCCTGCGCGTTACCACCCCTCGGCTGGAACCGCCCGGCCGTCGTTCTGTCGGTTCCGTCCCCGGGCGCGGCGCCGTCCGTCTGATGCGTCGCGCGCGGGAAGTGCGATCGACCCACGCCAAAGTCGGCTCTCCGAAACGCGTTACTCGGGGGTCCATTCGCGTTACTCGACGTCCCCACGAACCTCGCCCTGCGCTCGTTCTGCTCCTTCACCACCTCCTGTCGCGTGGTGAGCACCTCCTTGAACGATCGCGTGGCGCCCATCAGCCGCGACTTGAGCGTGTCCACGACGGTGACGGAGTGATCGCGCCCCTGCTTCGTCTCCTGCGTGCGGGTGGCAAACGTCTGGAGCTCGGCGAGCGCGCTGTTCAACGCGGTGATGTCCTGCTTGATGACCGCGGAGAGTTGGGCGATGTCCTGCGACGGGTCGTCGAAGGTTCCGCTCCTCTTGGCGAGCTGCGCCAGGCGCTCCAGCTTCTGCGACGTGGCGTGGATCCCGCGGCCGATCCTCGCGGACGATCGCGCAAACTCGCCGGTGGCGCCCGTCGATCCCGACGAGGCGCCCGGTGACGCGTCGATCCCGGACGACGAGAGGCCGCCCTCGGATGACGCGCCGATGGATGACGCGCCCGAGGACTTGGCCGCGCGCTCGGCGGCGGCGGCGAACTCTTTGGTCCTGTCCCGGACCGTCGCCGGGCCGTAGTCCATCGACATCGTCGCGGTCCCCTCGGCGGAGTCTACGGTAAAGTCGCGGTCCGTTTGAAGGTTCGGTTCGCGCGAGGTGATCGTCGAGGGTCTCTCGAAAACGCTCTCCCCTCTCCTTCTCATGCAGCGGGGGGGGTCAGACGGTCGCGGACTCGGCGTGCGCGCGAGTCGGGACGGAGCGCCTGCCCGGCGCGTGTCGCTCTGGCGCACCCGAGTGCCGCGGGATAGAAATTCACAAGATCTTCCCTTCCTTCTCGTCGACCCTCGCGGAAACCTAAGTTGGCCTCGCGGAAAAGTTAGTTGGCCCCGCCGCTCGGGCCCACTCGAGGCTGACGCGGGAACGATGCCAATCTCGAACGCCGAGCGGGAGTACATCGTGGGCGGCGTCGTGGACGACCTGCGCAACGACGGCCGCGGCAGGTTGGACTACCGCCAGATAACGATCGACCTGGGCGTCGTCCCTCAGTCGAGCGGGTCGGCGAGGGTGCGTCTGGGTATAATCCCGCGCGAGACCACCGACGTCATCGTCGCGGTCAAGGCTGACATCGGAACCCCTCCCAAGGATAACCCCACGCACGGACGGATACAGTGCGCGGTGGAGCTCAGCGCCATCGCGGACGTGGACTACATGGGCCGCGGCGGCGAGACCCTCGGCGTGGAGCTCGCCAGGGCGCTGGAGCGCTCGCTGACGGGGCAGACCACCGGCGGCATGGGCTCGCTCGCCAACGCCGTCGCGGGCGAACGCGGCGCGGACGCGCGCGTCTCCAAGCACGGCCCGGGCGCCGCCCTCGACATGTCCACGCTCGGCATCCAAAAAGGAAAGACGTGCTGGCTCCTGCAGTGCGACGGCGTCGTGCTCGAGAGCGACGGATCGGCGCTCGACGCCCTCTCCATCGCGACGAGATGCGCGCTCGCGGACGCCAAGATACCCAAGGTGACGGCCGTCGCGGGCCCGGACGCGGACGATCCCGCGGAGCTCGAGCTGGACGACGACCCGGCGGCGTGCGCGAGGCTGGACATAAGCGGCGTGCCTCTGATCGTCACGTGCGTCGGCGTGGGTAAATCGCACCACGTCGTGGACGCGACGGGCGACGAGGAATACGCCGGCCGAGACGATCCGTCGCTCTCCGTCGCGGTGGACAAACGGGGACGGGTGAGGGCGGCGATGTCGACGGGGGAAGGGGGCGGGGGTTTGGACCTGGGACGGATGCGCGCGATGACGAAGACGGCGAGGGAGTGCGGGGCGCAGCTCGTGGAGGCGATTGATAACTACCTCCTCACCGCGAAGAGCGGGGTGCGGACGCTGGCGGACGAAGCGGACGAGGCGGAGAGGGCGGAAGCTTCGGACCCTCCGGACGCGTGACGGACGGAACCATCACGCGCGAGCGACGGACGGTGCCCGCGGGTGCGTCGAGAGGCGCGTCGTGAGAAGACAAACGACGGCGGTAGAGTTACATCAAAGAATCGAATCGAGCGCGAAGATCGATCGTCACGCGTTTGCGAAGAATCGTCACACGTTCTCGTCCATGTCGTGCGGCATGGCGTCGGACAAGCCCCGGTACGACTTGGCGGGGGAGTACGCCAGGAGGTTCCTCGCGTGCGACGTGTACAGACACGCGTATCGTTCCAGCTGGTGCGCGAACCGGCTGTTTTGATTCCCCGCCTTCATCATCTGCCCCCAGACGGGGTGAAACTCCGCGTGCATCCGCCGGAGCTCCTCCCTGTGCGCGAGCCTCGCATCCGTGGCGTCCTTCACCAGCGCGTCGTACGCGTCGTCGTCCATCGTCTTCTCCACGGACATCTGAAACTCCGCCAGTTGCAACGCATCCTCCAGTGCCGTCCGCCTGCGCCTGAGGTCCCTCAACTTGCCCGGCGTGTCCACCTCCACCGCGCGCTCCAGGCACTCCATCTCGTGCGCGAGCTCCGGGACGACGAGCATCGTCCGCCACCCGAGCGTCTTCTTGGACCGCAGGATGTCGCCGTAGATGTGATCGCCGACGTAGAGCACCTGCGCGCCGGACGAAACCCCGAGCATCGAGTGGAGGTGGCGATAGCTGCCCCCCTGGTACGCCTTGGCGTGCATCGCCACTCCGTCGTTGTTGCCCGTACCGGCTCGAGCGCCCGCGGTGGCGAGGAAGGCGTCCGCCTGTGACGCCGCCGCCGAGGCGCCGATCGGGGTCATCGGAGCGCCGTCGTCCGTGTTCTTGAGCGCCGAGGTATCGACGTCCACCTCGAAGATGGCGGCGCGCTCATTCTCGAAAAACCCGGGCTTACACGAGCCCGTGACCACCGCGTCGAAGAGCTCGGTCCACTCCGCAGTCTTGTCCTCGCCGCTCGCGCCGTGCACGAGGTGGTTCATGACGACGTTGGTGAAATCCCAAAGCGAGTTGGTCAGCAGGAAGACCTTCTTGCCCGCTGACCTGAGAGCCTCGAGCATCGGAACCAGGGCGTCGTCCCTGTGAATGTACTTTTCCGGGTCGTTCGCCACGGCGGCTTTCAGACTCCCGTCCCTGTGGCAGAGGTCGACGGAGGCGCGAATCTCGGAGTAGACGTCGATGAAGGGCTTCGTCGTCAACGCCGTCTCCGCCTCCGTCAGGGGTACCCCCCCGGCTTCCGCGCCCCTCTCGATCAGCCGCTCCTTGAGCTCCACGAGCTGACAGAACAGGTAGGTCTCGCCCAGCGAAAACAAGGTGTCCACGTTGGCGTAATTCGCACCGTCGAACCTGTCCACGCCCCCCGGTGACGTGGTCGCGTTGTACGTCTTGATTCGAGTCTCCGCGTCCATGGGCCGGAACCCGTGCCTCGCAACCTTGACGTACTTGTGCCGGTCCATCTTTAAGATGTTACCCCGCTTCTTGTCCACCACCAGCCCCCGGACCATGTACTCGTGGTCGTATTCGTACCGCAGAATCTCGCGCGGGTACCCGTACACGTTCACGAGCTTCTCGCAGGTGAGGGTGTACGCGAGCACTTCAAACGTCTCGGGCTTGTACATTGCGAGGGTGTAGTCCATGTCGAAACCCACCGCGGTTATGTGCTGCATGTTGAGCGAGCGGTTGCAGAATATGCGGTTCGCGGGGGACGGCGTGAGCTGCTCGGCGAGTCGTTCGGCCACCTCGCCCGCGGCGCCGCGCGTCTTGGACCCGTCCCGCAGGTGCGTCACCAGCGGCCGGTCCGTCCACGCCAGGAGATCTTCGGGCAAGGGATCGGAGAGGCCCGTCACGTGCGTCCTGGCGTCGCCCCTGGAGGCGTGACCGCGTCGCTGCCCGAACGGCTGTCCGTGCGGGAGTAAGGACGGGAGCGCGTCGCGGCGGAACGGCGGCGGGGCGCCGTTGCAGTTGGCGGAGGGGCGCGGCTGCGTCTGGCGCTGCTGGGCGCCGGAGCACATCGCAGCGACGAGACGCGCCCGGGAGGGGCACCTGCCGAGGCACCGAGCGGCGAGGGCGTGAGTGGCGAGCGGGCGGAGCGCGCCGCGCATGGTGTCCGCGCTTCCCGCGCGCGGGGTGGCGCGACCGAACGTCTCCCACGTGGACGTCGCGCGGTCCCTTCTCGGTGTCGAGACGCGCGGACTGGCGACGAAGGGAACGGAATCTCAACCGAACGGACGGGCGTTGCGAGCGTCCGGGCGGAGCGAGACGGGACGCGCGCGAACCTGGTCGTGGGCGTCGGGGAACGAGCGGGCGTCGGTCAGTCGTCGATCGCGAACGATACGTCGCTCGCGTCGCGCGGTGGGGAACGGAAGCGGAGGGTCCCGGTCGGGTCGGGCGCACGCCTCGCGTCCAATCGGCGCGTCCGAGGTCGAAGGAATATAATCCACTCGCGGAGACGGAGCTGGAATTTGACGCGTGACCCCTACCCGTGGGAAAGGCTCGCCGCGCGTTTTCGAGCGGTCGCGCGCGGCGATGGGCGGGTCGGAACGCACCGGTCGCGACGTCTGCGTCGAAGGGTCACTCGCGGACGGTCCTCCTCGGTCCACCGCCGCAGGGGGCGCGCGGGTTTTGGCCCGCGACAACGAGGACGGTCGCAGCCAACAAAACTTTTGCCAAAAACCGCACCCAAAGGCAATCTCGCGGCTGTGCAGCTGTGACCCTGACTGAATCGCCGTGCCAGCTCGGACGCGATCTGACGGAGCCGGAGCACGGAGATCGCGCTCGTCCCGCCACGTCCTTATCTTGAGATGGTCATCCCTCCCACACGCTCCAGAGGGAGCGCAGAGGCCTCGGAGAGAGTGGGAGTGGGTGAACTCGAAGGTTGAACCATGACGACGTTAGCGATCGCCTCGGGCGCGTTCATCGCGCCCCGGCGCGTCGCCAGACCCCGCGCGCGTCTCAATCGTCCGCCCGTCCGAGTCCGAGGCGTAACGGTGTCCTCCGCGATGTCCGCGTCGACCGCCGAGATGGGTCCGGCGCATATGGTGGACTTGGCTCGTCTCACGACGACTGCGCGCGCGCGGACGCTCCGCCGGCGCCGCGTGCCGGCCGCCGCCGCCGCCGGGGACTCCGTCGGAGGAGCCGCCCCCGGGTCGATGAGCTCCTCCGTCGCTCTCCGCCCCGAAGATCCCGCCAACTTGCCAACCTCGTACTTCGCCGACGACAAGGAGATGGACGCCGACGACGTCGACGACATCCCCCCGCCGCCCTCCGCCGCCCTCGTGGACGTCCTCCCGTACCTTTACAGGGTGTCCGTGGCGCAGAGGGGCACGGCGATCAGGCTGGCGTTCGCGGTGTCCGCCATGCTGGTGCAGAAATCAACCGGCCTCGCGGTGCCCATCCTGTTCAAGGTGGCGGTGGATAGGTTGACCGACGCGGCGATGGCGAGCGGCGTCGGGAACGACGCCGCGGTCGCGGTCGCTCTGCGCGCCGCCGCGTGGGCGCTGGTGGCGAGCGGCACCTTCAAGGCAATCTCCGGTCTGGCCACTGAGCTTCGATCCGTGGCGTTCACGCCGGTGGCGCAAGCCGCGGGGCGAAGGGTCGCGCTGCAGGTGTTCAACCACGTCCTGAACCTGGACCTGTCGTTCCACCTCGATCGACGAACCGGGGCGCTGCAGCGAATAATCGACCGCGGGACGAGGTCGATCACGATGGTGTTCAGGGCGGTGGTGTTCACGTTCGTTCCCACGATGGTGGAGCTGGCGCTCGTGTGCTTTCTGCTGTGGCGCGCCTTCTCGTGGCACGTGGTGGCCATCGTGCTGTCCACCTTCGTGCTGTACGTGGGTTGGACGGTTCGGATGACGGGCGTGAGCGCCGAGCTGCGCAAGATCGCCAACAAGATGGACGGCATCACCACCGGTAAAGCCGTGGACGCCCTTCTCAACTACGAGACGGTGACCACCTTTGGCAACGTCAAGCTCGAGTCGGACGCGTACGATCAATTACTTCGGAGTTACCACGAGGCGGCGCTGGGGAGCGAGCGCGCGAGCTCGGCGCTCAACGCGGGGCAGGCGGTGATACTCGCGGGTGGCATGACGTGCGTGCTGGCGTCCGCGGCGCTGGGTATCGGCAGGGGCGGATTGGAGTTTGTCGGGCCCATCTCCACGAGGGTCGGCGACCTCGTGATGGCCAACGGGCTGCTGCTGCAGCTGTGGGCGCCGCTGCAGTTCCTCGGGTTCTTCTACCGCGAGCTGAGGCAGTCGCTGGTGGACATGGAGGCCATGTTCGAGGTGATGAGCACCACGAGCGCCATACCGGACGGCACCCAGACCTTGCCCGCGAAGGAGGGCGGGGCCAGGGTGACCCTCAGGGACGTGTCTTTCACCTACGGCGGCGCCGTCGGAGGGCGGCGGGTTGTCAAGAACGTGTCCCTCGACATCTCGGAGGGTCAGAGCGTGGGTATCGTCGGTCCCTCTGGCAGCGGTAAGAGCACCCTGCTGAGGCTCTTGCTCCGCATGTACGACGTGACCGGCGGGAGCGTGGAGGTTGACGGCGTCGACGTCAGAAACCTGAGGCAGGATTCTCTGAGGTCCATCACCGCCGTGGTGCCCCAGGACACCGTGCTGTTCAACGACACGCTGCGCCATAACCTCCGGTACGGTCGCGCCGCCGCGAGCGAGGAGGAGGTGCTGAAGGCTGCGAGCGACGCCAGGCTCGACGGCACCCTCGCGGCCATGCCGGACGGTTTGCAGACGATGGTGGGCGAGAGGGGCGTGAAGCTGAGCGGCGGCGAGAAGCAGCGCGTCGCCATCGCGCGCGCGTTCCTGCGGTCGCCGCGGCTGTTGCTGGCGGACGAGGCCACTAGCGCGCTGGACACCGCGACGGAGGTTGGGATCCTCCAGTCGCTTCAGGAGGTGGCGGAGGGGCGAACCGCGGTGTTCGTGGCGCACCGGCTCTCGACGGTGAGGTCGTGCGATAAGATCGTGGTCATGGAGGCGGGTTCCATCGTGGAGCAGGGGACGCACGCGCAGCTCATGGACGGCAAGGGCGAGGGGCCCAAGAGCGGGCTGTACGCGTCCATGTGGGCGTCGCAACAGGCGGAGATCGAGGAGGAGGCGAGGGTGGCGGCGAGCAAGAGTAACCTCGGGGTCTTCTCTGAGGTTGAGACCTGAGCTAAAGCCCAAGGCGAGGCCCGCGAGGGGGGACGAACGGCGGGAGGGACACCCATTCATTATCCATCGTAGACCTATCTTATGCATCTATGCGAGCTATCTATGCGTCGCGTCGTCCCGTCTCCGTCGAGCCCCTGCGTCGCCAGTATCCGTCGCCGTACTCCGCGTACAGCTCCTCGCCCGCCCTGAGGTCCCTCGTGGCCATCACGGTGGCGCTCCGCCGCGCGGGATCCTTGACGAACCTGACGTTGCGATGACGCCCGCCGTCGGTCAAGTTGTCGTTGATGTACCTCGCGAGGTATCCCGGGTGGTTCGCCGCGTCGACGTGGACGTTGAAATGCAGCGCCATGACGTAGTCCTTCGCGTCGGGTGGCAACGCGCGAGCTTGCGCGAAGGTGAGCACGTCGCCCCCGTACGAGCATCCGGCGAGGACGGTACCCGCGAGCACGTCCTTCGCCGTGAATAAACCGAGGCCCGCTCCGGGTACGAGGCTGGGCTGAACGCGTAAGGGACCGTCGCGCGTGGACGCGACGCACGCCTCCACCGTGTCGACGTCCAGGTCCGGCCTCGGCGCCATGGCGAACTGATGAGAACGAAGAGTTTTGAGACGAGACGATCGGTCAATTAATACTTGGTGTTACAGCGGCGTCGAATGGGAGGTTGGAATCTATTCGCACGCCAGCTTGCTGTCGAACGAGGTGAGGCAGATGGCGAACGCCTGCGTCGCGTTCATCGGCCACTGAAAGTCCATGGTGAACATGTCCTTGCCAACCTTGCCGAACTGGAGCACGACGCGCTCGTCCTCGTCCGACTCGTCCACGAGCTGAAAGTTCTTCACGCTCGCGTGCGTCACTCGCCCGTTGAAGTTCAAACAGTACGCCTGCATCTGCTCGTTCCACCGCGGGGACTTGTTCGTCAGCACGATCATGTCGTCGCTCCTGCCGTGCTTGTGGCAGTCCAGGATGCCGTGCGCGCCGGCTTTGGTGGTGGCGACGAACCTGGCTCTATTGTCGCTGTCAAAGACGCGGGGTATGAACCCCTTCATCTTCCGCGGTCCCCTCGTGCCCAAGACGTTGTACTCGTACGTCACCGCGCCGAGGTCCTCTCTCGGCGCGAGGCCCGCGGATTTGCCGTCGGGTTTTTCCCCCGGTTTGGCGCCCTTGTCGTAGATGGTAAACTCCGTGCCGACAAAGTTCGACCTGAGTTTCGCGAAAAAGTTCCCCGACTGCCGAGCCATGTCCTCCTCGTCGAGCGATATGACGTAGTTGCTGCTCTTGCTCTTCTTGCGCTTGCGAGCGGACAGCAGGAACTTGGCCTCGTTCGTCGGGTCCCCGGGTTTGGCGCCCGGTCCGTCCAGGTAGAGGAAGTACTCGGGGTAGTTGCCGCCGGGGAGGAATCTACTCTTGTTGACCCTTCGCACGATGTGGCACTGCACGGGCGCATCCTCCGGGCCGGGTTGCGTGAGGAAGATTCGCTTGTCGCTCGCGTCCACTCGCGCCGCCTTGGGCCGCTCCGCGATTCTCTTAGCCTTGGGCCCGAGCTTGGCGGCGGCCTCGATGCGCTTCAAGCGCTCGCGCTCGGCGGCCACCTCCATCGGGTGCCTGCCCTCGTTGGGGTCGAACTCATCCGCCAAGCCGTGCGCTTCCAAATCCCGACGCAGCTCCGCGACTCCCTCGGGCTCCGGGGCTTGCCGCTGACGCCGGTTACCGACTCCAAAGTCGGCTTCGGGCTCGTCGAATCCCCGCACTCGACCGTCCGGAACCCTCTGCTGCGCGGCGCCGTGCCCGTCGCCGCTGATGTTGAACGACCTTCGCTCCGCGTACATGGCCATGGTGTGCCTGTCAAACGCGGGGGGCGGCTGGTTCGTCGACTGGTTCGTCGTCGAAGAAGGTTGGTTCAAAGCGCCGTTCATCGCCGCGAGCGGGTTCTGCTGCATGCCCCCGACCGGTTGGCCGCTGAACAGAGGGTTGGCGCGCGGCGTGCTGTACGGGTTAGCCCCGACGGCGGCGGAGGGCGGCGGCATCGACCCGCCCCCCGACGGGGGCCTCGGTCGCATCTGATGCGCCGTCGTCGTCTGATGCCCACCCGGCGCGCCCGCCGCGGGGTTGCGCGTGACGGTCCCGGCGGCGAGCTGGCGCTCCCGTCGCTTCTGCGCCGCGAGTTCGCGTCTCTGTTGCAGCTTCTGCGCGGCGCTGATCGAGTTATTCCCCGCCAGCACGTCACCGGCGCCGCCGCCGTCGTCGTTCTCCTCCTCGTCGAAGAGATCGGTGTGGTACGTTCGCGCCGAGGGGGGCCTGGGCTGGGGCCTGCCGCCGCCCGTGCCCGGTCTCTGGGCGCCGTTGAAGGTGTTGGCGCTCACGGGGCGGATGGGCTGCGCGGGTGGCTGCCCCGCGGGTCTGCGCGAGAGCTTGCTCGCCCTACGACGCGGGGAGGGACGGGTCGAGATCGCGTCAGGTCGTGGCGCGCGATCCCCTCTTCTCTTCGTCGGGGTGCCTACGGGGAGTCGACTATCGGCGCGAAAGACGCGCACGGACGACGGGGGATTCGCCGTCGAATGCGAGGACGGAACGCGAGCATCGGCCACGCGCGCGCGTGTCGCGGCGCGGATGGACCGGGTCACGGGTCACGGGTGGAGAACGGCGCCGGCGCGGGCGCGGGAGGTGGCGGAAAGGGCCGTTTGCGAAAGGTCCGGAAGGACCGGACGGAGGTTCCCCCATGGGACGAAAAAGGGCGGCATCGGCGGGAGACGCCACGGCGCGGATACGCGATGAATGGGCCGGTGACTCACCCCATGGGGCGACCTTCGTCGCCGTCACCCTCCATGTTGAACGCATCCTCGTTGAGGAACATGTCGACGCGTGCGAGGCGCCGCCTCGGCCTCGAACTACTGTCGTTCGACCAGATGAAGGGGCGCGAGCTTTTCCGATGGTTGACCGATGACCGATCTCACGCGGGACACGCAGTCTGTGATTTTTCCAGCTGGCTGATTTTTTCATTCGCCCAAGCAAGGGAACTCACTCGCCCAAGGGAACTCACCCGCCCGAGGGAACTCACCCGCCCAAGGGAACCTCGAAGAGCTCCAACCCGCCGAGCGCGTTCGCCGCCGCGTCCGCCGCCGCGCCCTTCTCCAGCGACTGCGAGCGGCTCAGCGAGCGACGCTCGTGCGCGCGGGCCAGCGCCGCCGCACCCGCGGGGGTCAGCGACGAACGATTCTGATTCTGACCCGGCGCGAGCTCGGCGACGGGTATGTCCGCGTCCGAGTCGGCGTCCGAGTTGGACGACGACTCGTTCGGGGTATCCGCCACCGTCGCCGTGTACTCCACGCCTTCGTGACCCGTGGGATCGTCCCGTGGGTCGCTTCCTTCGTTCCCCCCGCCAAAAGCAGGGCCCGAGTGATCGAAGGGAGTTTTGGCGTTGGCCGCCGCCGCCGCCGCCTCGATGGCTCCGATGGCGGGCAAACCCAGCTCCTCCCTGTACGCCATCAGCCCGGCGGCGAAACCGGCGCGGTAGTCCTCCTCGCGCCTGTGCACCAGCGCGTTCTCCGCAGCCTCGGCCCTGGCCCTCAGGTTCTCCATCTCGTCGTTGACGAAATCCAGCGCCGACGCTATCGCGTCGCGTTCCTCCCGCGTCGTCTCGCACTCCGCCGCCATCTGAACCGCCCTCTCCTCCGCGAGGCCCAACGCCGAGAGCACCGCCCTCTGCTCATCCTCGCGTTGCGACGCCACCTCCGCCTTGGCGTCCCCCACCGCGCGCTCCGCCCTGGCCTCCGCGTCCCTGAGCCGACCTTCCAACTCGCGCATCTTTTCCAACGTCTCGTCCAACTCGTCGAGCGCGTCGTCGCGTTCCTCCATCGCCTCCGCCACCTGACGCACCACGGCTTGGGCCCTGCGCCTCTCCTCGCTCGCTTGTCCCACCCTGCCGTCGTCGGGTCCGCCCCCGAGCGCCGCCTCCAGGGCGCCCATGAGGTACGTGTCCGACGACGACGAATTCGCCGGCGCCCCCGCGGCTCGAGCTAAACTTCGATCGAGCGCGCCGGGATCCTCGCCCCACGCGTTTGACGGAACGTACGGCTCGTAGCTGGACACGTGGCGGCTGGCCGCCACGTGGGTCGGGGCCACGTGGCCGGGGTATCCCACCCCCGCCGGGAACGCGCCCCCCGCGCTGCTGCCGTAGGGGAGCGGCGGGGGCGGCATCCCCGCGTGGGTCCAGCCCCCGGGCGGATTGTAAGCATTGTGCGCCGTGTGATGACCCCCCCCGTACGCGCCCCCGGGCGGCCCAGTGCTCCTGGCGCCGGACGGATCGTACGCGAGAGATCCCGCGCCCGTCCCGCCGCGCCCCAAGGCGCCCAGCGCCACGAGCCACTCCTCCATCTTACGAAACCCGCCCGCCCTGGCGAGGTCGAGCGCGGTGAACCCCTCCGCGGACTGGAGGTTGAGGAAGTTGCGGTCCGGCGGATGCGTGCTGTACACCGCCCATCGCACCACCAACTTCGCCGCCCTCAGGGCGCCCCTCGCGCACGCGGCGTGAAGCAGGGTGTTGCCGTCCGCGTCCGTGGCGCGCGGCATCACGCCCCGCTGGAGCGCGTCCTCCAGCTCCGGCACGTCGTCTCGCCTCGCCGCGGAGTACGCCTCCGCCAGCGCGACATCGTCGCCGCCGAAGGCTTCGTCGGAGGCGGCCGCACCCTTACGACGACGTTCGCGCTCCCGCCGCTCCCGTCGCTCGGCTCTGCGAGTCGCGGAGAACGAGCCGGAGCCGCTCGAGAGGTGGCCCCCGTCCCCGACCGTCGCGAAGCCGCTCATGTCAATTGTGTGCCCAATTCTGTTGCGCCCCGGGTCGCTACTGGCCTGGAGAGATTACGATTTCAGTCAGGCCACATTGCGGCCAAAGTATAGAGCAAACAGTCAGGTACGTTTCGAATCGGACCCTAACTAGTCACCAGTGCTGCAAACGTCAAATACGACATCACAAAACCTGACCCAAAATTCAAATCAAACTGAATCGAATCCGCCCAGTTCAAAAAACGAGGAGGCAATCGCGTTGTTTGCCATCGGGCGTTCACACGGAGAGCGCGCGTGCGGCAGCAGGCAGGACCGCCCACTGACCGTGCAAGTTCCGAGGTGACACACGGAAAGAAGAGAGAGGCGTTCGATCGTATCGACGATGTCCGCCAAGAAGGCCACGCCGCAGAAGCCGGCTGCGCCAATCACGTCCTTCTTCGCCAAAGCGCCGTCCCCTTCGCAGCACGCCGCGGTTGGCGTGAAGGGCGCGGCGATGGCGGAGGGCGATAAGGCGACCGTCGGGGTGAAGCTCAACTTCGAGCGGCCGCCATCGAACGAGATGTCGAACAAGGATTCGCGATCGCCCCTCCGGACCCTCGATAACGCCGCCCCCGCGACCGAGCCCAAGAGCGCGAGCGGCGCCAACAGGAGGGTGTCCGATGGCCCGTCCGAGGGTGTCGCCGCGAGCACGCGAGATCCAACCGCGGCGCCCACCGCCGAGGGGAGCCCGGTGAGCGCGAGCGTGGGAGACGCACATTTCATGACCCCGGCGCACGCCCTCAGGGCGAGGGACGAAGACGCGACCCCGGAGGACACGCCCGCGACGGTGCGTCGCCTCGCCCGTTCATTTCGATGCACCCGGTGCCACGATTTTCAAAATTCTCACCCCAAACCCCCCGCGGGGCGGGGCGCCCCTTCGCGCATCCCGCGGGGGGATCGACCCAAACCCCGCGACCCGAACGCGACACTGACCACCCCGCGTCCCTCCCCCGTCCCGCAGGCGCTCGACCCCAACGCCGCCCCCGCGCCCCGGCCCGGCGCCGATCTCGCCGAGGATCGCGAGGAGCTCTCAAACCGGGGCACGCACTCATCCGCCGCGAAGGAGGCGTCGTCGGCTCACCCGAAGACGCCGGGTTTCGGCCAGTCCGCGGTCAAGTCGAGCCAGTCCGGGGGCAAACACGGCCAAACCCCGACGGAGCTCGCGGAGACGGCCGACGTTCTCGAGAAGGAGGCGGCGTTAGAGTTGGAACGCCTCGCGGATGACGCCAAGCGTTCGGCGGCTTTAGCGGATGCGGACAAGGACAAGCCGACGACGGAACCCGGCCGTCTGCTGAAGAGGGCGCGAAGGGCGAGGGCGCGCGCGGAGAAGGCGGCGGCCGACGAGGAGCTCCGCGCGAAGGCCGCGGCGGAGAAGGAGGCGGCGCGGGCGGCCAAGGAACGGGAGAAGGCTGCGCGCGAGAAGGAAAAGGAAGTCGCCAGGGAGCGAGCCGCCAAGGAAAAGGCGGAGAAGGCGGCCAGGATCGAGGCGGAGAAGGCGGCCAAGGCTGAGATGCTCGCGCGGGAGAAGGCCGAGAAGGAGGCCAAGCTGGCGGCGGAGAAGGCCGAGAAGGAAGCCAAGCTGGCGGCGGAGAAGGAAGCCAGGGCCAAGGCTCTCGAGGAGGCCAAGGCGGCCAAGGCTGAGAGGGACGCTAAGCTCGCCGCCGAGAAGGCGCAGCGCGAGAAGGAGCGCGAGGACGCCAAGCTCGCGAAAGAGGCCGAACGCGCCAAGGCTGAGGCGGACAAGAGAGCCGCTCAGGAGGCTGCGATGGCCAAGAAGAACAAGCAGAAGAACCAATTCGCGTCGTTTTTCGCCAAGGCTGCGAAGAAGACGCCGGAGCCCGAAGCGGCGGTCGTGGCGCCCCCCGTGCCCGCCGCCGCGCTCGACGAGAAGAGGGGCGACGAGCTCGTGGACGCGGTGTTGACGGGCGGCCAAACTTTGGGCGGCAATAACGACGCGTCAATCACCGCGTTCCTCGAGGATGCGCGTCTCAGGTGGCGACGAGCGACGAGGACGACTGGCGACCGGTGGGGCGCCAGGCGGGTGCCCAAGCGACGCCGCGACGAGGGCCTCCTCGGATCCGACGCCAAGGCTCTCCAGGACGCCGTCGATGCGAGCGTCATCTCCGTCGGGCACGCAGGAGCCCAACCCAAGCGTCGCAAGCTCATCAGCGTGCAGTGCTCCTCGCACGTCGTCGTCGACGGCGCGTGCGTCCAGGAGGGTTCCTACAGGCACGCCTTTCAGCTCGGACCCGACGGGAGTGGCGCGAGTGGCACGGATGGAACCCTGAAAGAATCGTTCGCGAAGACGTTCCCGGTGGACGGGGGCAGGCCACCGTTCTGGGGGTCGGGGACGTTCCCCGAGAGGCCCGGGTCGGTATCGCGCGCGGTGACGGGGCGGCGACCGTTCGCGCGTGATCCCGACGTCGAGTACGTCACCGAGGATGGCGAACACTTCGACTCGGGGGACGAGTGGGAGGAGATCGAGGAGGGCGAATCCCTCTCCGACGAGGACGTCGACGACGAGGAGGGCGAGGGCGTGTCGGACGAGGACGAGGACGGGTTCGTGGTCAAGGACGGGGAGCTGTCCGAGGGCGAGGGCGTCAAGGACGTCGAATGGGGCGACGATCCGATGGACCTCGCCGACCCCGACTTTTCCGACGAGGACGAACCCGAAGCGGCTCCCGCGGGAAGTGGCGCGCCGGATTCGAGCGGGTTCAGGGACAGAACCCTCGCGCGGCTCGTGCAGTGGACCAAGCAGGCGCGACGACGACACCAGCCGCTGGTCATCGCGGGCTTCGTGGACCGAGCGGCTTCTCTCGACGAGCCCGCGGGTGGGGCGCCCGAGGTTGATCCCCCCGCCGACGAATCCGGGTCGCGCCGAGACGTGCTCCGAGCGCTCGCGCCGGTTCGGTTCCGTCCCGGGACCAGGGCCGCCATCCGCGTGTACGACCCGACGGTCGCCGTCGACGAGAAGCGACCAAACGCCGAGGACGGCGGCGACGACGGCGAACGCGCTCGCAAGGAACGAAGGGTTGAATTCCCGGATGAGCTCCTGAGGCCGCTGGTGGAGTTTTTGCTCCTCAACCCCAAGCTTCCGAGCAAGGGCGCGAGGGAGAGCTTCCTGGAGACGGCCCAGGCGAACGGCTCACACCCGGACCTGACCAAGGCTGCGGTGCAGCGGAAGATCGCCGACGTCGCCGAGTACCGGCTGAAGGCGCCGCAGCGGTGGGAGGTCAAGGTCGAGGTGCTCGCCTCGGTGGGCATGACAGCCGAGGAGGCCGACGCGATCAGACCCAAGGACGAGGAGCGAAGCGAATTCCCGGATGAGCTCCTGAGGCCGCTGGTGGAGTTTTTGCTCCTCAACCCCAAGCTTCAGAGCAAGGGCGCGAGGGAGAGCTTCCTGGAGACGTCCCAGGCGAACGGCTCGCGTCCGGACCTGACCAAGGCTGCGGTGCAGCGGAAGATCGCCGACGTCGCCGAGTACCGGCTGAAGGCGCCGCAGCGGTGGGAGGTCAAGGTCGAGGTGCTC
>Ga0181573_10000497_pt1 | contig 40853 bp, 28 predicted proteins | sample 101ome_25_FD_148643 | JGI IMG/M metagenome (GOLD analysis project Ga0181573, IMG submission 148643) | Coastal salt marsh microbial communities from the Groves Creek Marsh, Skidaway Island, Georgia - 101409BT metaG (spades assembly) | ecosystem: Environmental > Aquatic > Marine > Intertidal zone...
TTCAGCCACGACGCCGGAACAATCGACTACGCCGGAACAATCGACGACGCCGGAACAATCGACGACGCCGGAACAATCGACGACGCCGGAACAATCGACGACGCCGGAGCCATCAGAGAGTACGCTCGAGACAACATCCGCTCCGCTGGGCGAATGTGACAGAGAGACCATCACGTATTCGTTCGGGCACGGTTTTGAAGAGCCCTTTGTCTACGAGGCGAAGAAAGGGAGTCGTTTCGCTTTCGCCGACGGGAAAAAGCGCCTTCAAATTCAAGCCTTCCAGGTTGTAGACACAGCGTCGATCAGAAACCTCAGAGTCGTTTCCGACGATAACGTCACGCTCCTGTCGTCGGAATTCAACGAACCCAGTAAATGGGATTACTACTACCAAGGCTGCTCACGGACGGTCGCTCGTCCTTTTAAAGGTTTGATGACGTTGAAGGCTGCGCGAAACGACCCTGGATTCGTCGCGACCTCTCACGACACCTTCACCGTCAAGAGAGGATCCTCGTTTACGGTAATGTTTGACTTGAACCTCTCCGAAAACCCGAAGTACTCTCGGAGAAATCTGTATCGCAGAATCGATGTCCGAATCGTTCCGGAAGAGGTGCGCCCGAAAATCTCGACGAAACGTACGACGAGAGGCTGTGTTTCCTTCCCATATTTGTTTATGGGCAGAGGCGTCGTCGAGGGGGCCATGAGCGCCTGGAGCATGCTGCGCATCCACAAGGGCCAAAACAACATTGTGAAGGTGGAATCTCGCGTGCGTTCGACCAAGAGAGCTTTCGGCAACGTCAAGAAGACGGCCGTGTCGGATGACGGCGCCACCGTGAAACGCGTCAGCATCAAGTACCAAAACGAAATCAATCAAGAGTGCAAGTAGTGACAAAGTCGATCTCCTTCTAAAGAAGTAGAAGTCCACGTTTGTTCTCTGTACTCTAATCGAAGCGTTCACCGTTTCTGTGTCATAATCAAGTAATCAAATCAAAATCAGCGCGCGAGCGCGCGTTTTCTTTGGGTATTGGCCAACAAAAAACGCTCCGGCGTCGCGTCGACGCCACATCGCGTTCCCGATGGTGCGCGCGACGACGACGACGACGACGACGACGACGACCGCGCGAGCCGGTGCGAGAGATTACGCCCTTCATCCTCCCGCCGGATGGACGTCTGAGTGGTCGTGGTGCGCGCTCGACGGCGGCGATCGCGCGACGCGCGGCGCGAACGCGCGAGCGTTATTCCACGCGCCCGAATTACACGAACGCGCGAGAATGGGCGACGCGCGAGAGGTGACGCGATTGTTGGACTCGGGAGCGTTTGAATTGGAGGCAAAAGATCCCGCCGGACGCACCGCGTTACACTTCGCCGTGGGATTCGGTCGTCTCGACGTCGTGGAGGCGCTCTTGCGTCGAGGGTGCGCGCTCGAGCCGAGAGATTTTTGGAAAAAGGCGCCGGTGGATTGGGGGATTCAGGCGCGACACGACGCGTGCGTGGAGGCGCTCAGGGTGGAGGCGGTGAAGAGAGGCGTGTGGGGAGGTCGAGGGCGGGTGGCGCCGCTGAAGACGTACTACGAACACTGTTATAATCTCACCGCGGAACAAGTCGAAGCCATGGTGGCGGAGAACGCGCGCGAGGCGCGCGAACACTACGAGCAACAGATTGAGATGAATCGAGCGAGTTACGCGCGACAGCGCGAAGAGAGGATCAAGGTTGCGTCAAAACCGAAACCCAGAGGTCGAAAGAAGAGGTGAGCGCGACGGCACTCGTGTATTAATGAATTACATGGTCGACCCGAGTTACGCGGTCAACCGTCGGTTTACGTCATCATCTCTACATCCGCCGCGCGTTTGATTTGCGGCAACTCGTCGTCACACAGCGGTTGTTCGATCGGTTGAATCATCCTTCGTTCGCACCCGTTTCCATCGATGGTGACGAGTCGAATGACACCACCCGAGGACGCGTCGCGCGCGATGGCGAGCGAAATCGCGCGCGTCACCCACGCCTCCGCCTCGGCGCGAGACATGTCCTTCTTGAACGTGTCGTCGCACCACCCGTACACGTACGCGCTCCCGCTCCCGCCCACCGTGAACGGGGCCTCGACGAGGGCACCACCGAGTGGAATCCCGTACACCTGCGGACCGAGCTTTCGATCCCATCCCGCTATGATCATCCCCGCCTGCAGCCGCTCCTTGTTTTCGTACGCGATTGTTTTCGTCAAATTAGCGACGAGCCTCACGTCGCACGTCAATCGTTCGTCCGCTCCCGCCGCCGCGCTCGACACCGACACCGCGTGTTCTTCCGCTAATCTAGAGACGTACGCCGCCACGTTCTGCGTATCCGCCGCGCTTCCGCTGCGACACATCCACGCGTTGTCGCAGATCCGCGTGATTTTGTCGCTCGCCCTATTCGCCACGTACGTCCCCGTGCTCGTGCGCGAGTCCGCCCCGAGCACGACACCGTCCGCGTACGTAACCGCCATGATGGTCGTCTGCGCGCCCCACCGACACCGTCGTCATCGTCGTCGTCGTCAGTCAATCGATCGATCGATCGTCGTCACGCACTTCACCCACGTCGTGCGCGCACGTTCGCGTGCTCCATCGCGTCCCGCGTCGCCTCGCCTCGCCTCGTCTCGCGCACCCCCATGGACACGGGCGCGTTCGCGTGCTCCATCGCGTCTCGTCTCGTCTCGTCTCGTCTCGTCGCGCTCTCCCGTCGTCGTCGTCGTCGTCGTCGTCCCTCACCCGTCGGTCGCGTCCGTCCGTCCGAGGGGACATGGAATAAAACCCCATATTTGAGCGCACACACACTCGCCGACGCGCGCGACCGACCGACCGACGACGACGACGGGGGCGCGAGACTCGATCGCGCGCGAGTCGCGTCGCGTCGTGTCGAGTCGCGTCGTGTCGAACGACACCGCGCGCGATCGATCGAGACCGACCGCGTGTCTCTCTCCGTCTCTCTCTCTCCGTCCGTCCCTCGAACGCGCGCGTTTGGGGAGATGGCGACGGCGGATGGAGACGGCGCCGAGACGCGCGCGGAGACGACGGTGCGCGACGACGACGACGACGACGACGCGCCGTGCTGTCGATTCTGTTTCGAATGCGCGAACGATGACGTGCGAGGTCTCGAACTCATCGCGCCGTGCGCGTGTCGAGGCGGGCAACGGTTTATTCACGCGAACTGTCTGTTGCGATGGCAACGCATGTGCGTGGTGCAATCACCGACGCACCCGGCGTATTGGGACGATGATACGCGATCGAACGTGTGTAACGTGTGTAAGACGACGTTTACGACGACGCCGCCGTCGAGATTGACGCTCATGTCGAGTTTCACGGGGGCGGAGATCGCGGCCATGTTGAGCCGAGATTTTCTTCTGTGTAGTCACGACGAATTTTCGCGCGCGTTGAGGGAAAAGCTGGAACAAATGCCGCCGGGATTGCGACGAATTTGTGGATACGAACACTGGATAGATGGGACGTACCTGATCACGGACGTGATCGAGGCCGGAGAGGATGAGGACGAGGGGGGAGAGGGGGGCGAACGCGGCGTCGGCGACGACAGCATCGTCGCCGTCAATCTCAACTCGCGGACGGATCTGAACGAGGTGGTGAACAGGGAGAGTCAGCTGTTTGAGCTCGTGGAGGATGTCCGACGCGGGGTGACGACGGGGAGGTTAAATCTCGAGCACAGCGTCACGGGTGAAGGCGCCGTCGTCTCGGTGCAGGTTGAAGACGAAGACGAGGAGCGATACGAACCGTCTTCGCAATCAGAGGAGGCGGCGGCGGCGGAGGACGACGACGACGAGGAAGAGGAGGAGGACGACGACGAGAACGACGAGGAAGAGTCACCCGAAAATGACGACGACGAGAACGGCGAGAACGGCGAGAACGAAGGAGAAGAAGAAGGAGAAGAAGGAGAAGGAGAAGAAGGAGGCGCGCGGCGACGTCGCGTACGCCTCGTCGGAGACGACGCCATTCGAGAACTTCTCTCACCCCTCGGCGCCGTGTTTTCAGTCTACCAACGGTTCCGTCGACGTCGAGCGATCGACGCCGCGTTTGAAGAGGCCGCTCTGGAGTGTCGAGTGGACGTCGACGAGGTCAAGTCCAAGGTGGAGGTGGACTGTTTCACTGGAGGTCCCGTGAACGAGGACGACGTCTCGCTCTGTTTGGTCGTCGGCGCGGACGCCGAGCGCGGATTCGTGAAGATTGAAGACGGCGTCTCGAGCGCCATTAGCGTAGCTTTTAGACAACGCATTGAAGGATGCGCGACGTTCCCTCCCGGAACCGTCGTGAAAACGACGGACGAGGCGGGCAGAGAGGTGGTCGGCGTCGTCACGCGCAAATCGGGCGACGACGAATGGAACGTCGCGACGGCGCTCGGCGTCGTTCGTCGCGCACAAAAGGACGTGTACGTCTTACACGCGTCGAATCGTGGGAAAGTCCTCGTGTTCTGGGGCACCGCGCAGTGGTCTCGCGCGCAGCTCTTGGGTGAAATCGCGCGCGGTCATTGGGGACTAACAAAGATGGAAAGTGTCGATGTGGCGAGGCCGGATGCCGCCTATCGGCGCGCCGTCGACGCCGGGCTCGTGTTCGCGCCGCTCACGGAGATGACGGAGACGTTCATGCGCGAGGCAATCTCGGACATGAACCGCATTCGGTCCACGGGTCAGATTGAGCGCGCGGCGTCGCCGGCGCCGCGGTGACGCGACGTCGATTCTCTCCGCCATGTGTACTCTTCGCGCGCGCGCCATGTGTACGCGCCACTGCACGACGCACGCAACGCGATGAACGCACGCAACGCACTCGCGACTGTCTTTGTTTTCCTGTTCGCGCTCCTCGGCGGCGCTCGCGCGTGGGAGTGCCCGACGTTCGACGAGGAAAAGGTGATGCAAGTGTTGCAAGTGTGTCTCGCCGACGCCGACGGCTTGTGCGGCGACGCGTGCGTCCCGGCGCTCGTCAACGGCGCCTTGGCCGTCAAGGACGAGATCGAGATTCCGTGCACAGGCGGCATCGACGGTGTCCTCGAAAACGTCCTCAAGCGATGCACCGAGGAAAACGGAGGCACGTTCGATCCGTGCGACGGCAAGGTGGAAGACGCGCTTCGCCGGTACGCGAGCGAGACGCGATGCGTCGAGGGGGGCACGCTCGCCGATTTCTTGTCGCGCGAGGACCGACGATGAAGAAGATTGATGAAGAAACGCATCGATTCCTTACCACTACATCTGTTTACTACTACTGTTTACTACCACACGCACACACATTGTGAACGACGACGTCTTCATCGCATCTCTCCTCGCCGTAATCGAGCGACGTGTTCGCGCTCTCGCGCCCGTCTCCGTCGCCGTCGTCTCGCCTTGGCCGCGTCCTCGGATTCCTCCGCCCCCGACGACGTCTCCGACGTTCGCACCGCTCGCCCTCGTCCGAGCGGAGGCATCCTCCTCGCGGACTCCCTCACCGGCGGCGGTCGATCCTCCTCCGCCTCCGCCTCAGCCGCGTCGTCTCCGCGCACCAACGCGCGCGCCAACGCGCGTCTCGCCTCTCTCTCGCGTCTCCTCGCCTCGCTCACCGGTTCACCCCACCCGAGACCGACGCGCGCGGATCGACGCACACACTCCTCGCGCTCGAACGCGTCCTCCCTCGTCGACGCGTACGACGACGACGACGACGACGACGAAGACGCGCGCGCCGTCGTCTCCGTCATCGTCTCCATCGCATCCACGAACTCGTTCGTCTCGTCCTCGTCCGCGTCCTCGTCGTCCATCCCGTCGACACCGTCGTCGCGACGAGACGTCATCGCTCGCGCCCTCGCCTCGCGCCGTCGTTCGAGTTCACGAACGATGTCTCTCGCGGACGACGCCATCGTCGCGACGGACTCTCGACTCTCGACGGATGCGATCCGATTCGGATGCGACTGTGATGCGACGGCGATGCGATGCGACGCGTGCGCGGTCACCCAACGCGGTCACCACCCGACGACGACGGCATCGGTCGTCCTCGCGCGCGCGCGTCCGTCTCCGACGTCGCGCGACGGACGCGCACGCGTCGGAGACGAACGCACGATGCAGATGCACCCCTAAACCCTAGACCCCTAAACCCTAGACACCCCGTCGCGTCACCCCGCGCGCCAACTGTTTTTCGCGTCCGTCGTTCCTCGCGGTGCCGTCGCGCGTGCGCGGCGCGCTGGACGCCGGGTCGGCGTGGTGGTACTTTACATAGTACATGTAAAGGACCCCGATATCGATATCTCGAGAGAGAAATATTCAAAGAACTCGTCGACTCGACGACGTCGAGTGGGTGTGACGGCGACTGGAATGACGGTTGACGAATGCGCGAGAAGACGACGCGCGACGACGACGACGACGACGACGACGACGACGACGACGACGACGACGACGACGACGACGCGGGAGAAGACGGGCGACGTGCGTCGCGGCGACGATGTGCGCGTGCGCGTCCACGGCGTCGGCGACGGCGACGATTCCGAACGATGGTGCGCCAGATGAAGAATGCGATGCGCGCGGCGAAAACGTCGTCGATCGCGTCGGCGGACGAAGCGCGTGGACGCGCGCTCGCGGCGTCGACGACGTTTTGTGATGTTTGAAACACGGCCGGGACGTGCGCGTTGTAGACGTCGAGTGGGACGTGCGCGGCGGACGCGTCGTGCGCGTGGGTTTCGGCGGATTCCGAGTGCGGAACGTCTGCGGCCGAGGCGACGAGCGCGGTGGCGACGTTGTTCGCACCGACGATCGGTGTCGCGCTGTAACAGGTCGCGCGTGCGTTGAACACGGCGCCGACGTGCTCGAGCGTCGAGTGCGAAAATTTCGCGGCGGCGAACGCGTGCGTCATCACGCAGGCGGAGGCGACGACGCTGTCTTCCGGCGACGCCTTTTCGGGCGCGTTGTTTCATCGCGCGATGAAGTGCTCTCAATTCGAGGCGCAGTCGACGTGTACCGCGGATTCGGAGTGTGCGTGGGAATACGACACGGACGAGAAAGCGTACACGTGCGATCCGAGCAATCTCGGGACGCTCGCGCTCGCCGAGTGTCCGGCTCTGACGCCGCACATCCAAACCGTTATCAACGCCAATCCGCGAGCGGCGGGACTCGGCGTCGGCGCTCAAGACCTGACGCCGAAACCCACAGTGAGTGGCTCCACAAGCTGCCGTCTCACGCAAACCTTTACGTTGACAGCGCTCGTCGTCGGCGCTCTCGCGCTCGTCGCCCAACTAATGAATAACAACCATCAGGTTTTGTTTTGTACCACGTGTAGTGTTTTCGTCCTGATGTGTAACGTCCCATCTTCCACTAACGCGCCCCGGGACCGATGTAGCACGCTTTAGGGACCGATGGAGCACACTTTAGGGACCGATGGAGCACACGCTTTAGGGACCGATGGAGTACACTTTAGGGACCGATGGAGTACACTTTAGGGACCGATGGAGTGCAATCCAGGGACCGTGCCGAGTATTTTTTCTCGATCGATCGGTCGTTGACGTCGGCCCGCACACGACGACGGACGTCGACGGCGCGGCGGGTGATGCGAGCGATGCGGCGAGCGGTGCGACGAACGACGTGTGAACGCGCGGTGCGCGCGGTGTGTGGGACGACGTCGGCGTCGTCGGCGGTGACGGCGGCGACGGCGGCGACGGCGACGCGCGAGTCCCATCGCCACCATCATCATAATCATCACCAGTGGTCCCGCGATCGAACGGTCGCGTCGGCGGCGACGTCGTCGGCGAGCGCGTGGCGACGGGCGAATCGAGGGTACGCGTCGGCGACGGCGTCGTACGAGATCATCGATCACGAGTACGATGCCCTGGTGGTCGGGGCGGGAGGCGCGGGTTTGCGCGCGGCGATCGGTTTGGGCGAACACGGATTCAAGACGGCGTGCGTGACGAAGCTTTTCCCGACGCGGTCGCACACGGTGGCGGCGCAGGGAGGGATAAACGCGGCGTTAGGGAACATGACGGAGGATGATTGGCGGTGGCACGCGTACGATACTGTCAAGGGGGCGGATTGGCTCGGAGACCAGGACGCCATTCAGTACATGTGCAGAGAAGCGCCCAAGGCGGTGATCGAATTGGAAAAGTACGGCATGCCGTTCTCGAGAACGGACGAGGGGAAGATTTACCAGCGTGCGTTCGGTGGTCAGTCGTTGGATTACGGCAAGGGTGGACAGGCGTATCGATGTGCGGCGGCGGCGGATCGAACGGGACACGCCATGTTGCACACGCTCTACGGCGCCGCGTTGAAGCACGACGTGCAATTCTTCGTGGAGTACTTTGCGTTGGATTTGATCATGGACAAGGGCGAATGCGTGGGTATCATGGCGCTGTGCCTCGAGGACGGTACCATTCACAGGTTCAGATCCCACCAGACCATTTTAGCCACCGGCGGATACGGTCGGGCGTACTTTAGCGCCACCTCCGCGCACACGTGCACGGGCGACGGCAACGCCATGGTCGCTCGAGCGGGCTTGCCTTTGCAGGATCAAGAATTCGTGCAGTTTCACCCCACCGGTATTTACGGCGCCGGTTGCTTGATCACGGAGGGTTCTCGCGGGGAGGGTGGCATCTTGCGCAACTCGGAGGGCGAGCGTTTCATGGAGCGCTACGCGCCGAGCGCCAAGGATCTCGCCAGTCGTGACGTCGTGTCCCGATCGATGACGCTCGAGATTCGCGAGGGAAGAGGCGTGGGTAAGGACAAAGATCACATCTATTTGCACCTGAACCACTTGCCGCCGGAACTCTTGGCGGAGCGTCTCCCGGGAATTTCCGAAACCGCCGCCATTTTCGCCGGCGTCGACGTCACCAAAGAACCCATTCCCGTCATCCCCACCGTCCACTACAACATGGGCGGTATCCCCACCAACTACAAGGGCGAAGTCGTCGCGCCGAAGAACGGCGATCCCGACGCCATCGTCCCCGGTTTGCTCGCCGCCGGCGAGGCGGCGTGCGCCAGCGTGCACGGCGCCAACAGACTGGGCGCCAACTCGTTGTTGGACATCGTCGTCTTCGGTCGAGCATGCGCCAACACGGTGGCGGGTAAGCTCAAACAAGGCGCACCACACCGTAAGATTGCCGACGACGCCGGATCGAACGCCATCGAACGTCTCGAAAAGATTCGCAACTCCACGGGCACGGCGCCGACGGCGATGCTTCGCAAGACGATGCAAAAGGTGATGCAAGAGGACGCCGCCGTCTTCCGAACGCAAGAGACGCTCGCCAACGGATGCACGCGCATCGATGACGTCGCCGCGCAGTTGGACAACCTCAAGCTCACCGACCGCTCCTTGGTTTGGAACACCGACTTGGTCGAGGCGCTCGAGCTCCACAACCTCATGCCAAACGCGCAAACCACCATGCACTCGGCCGAGCGTCGCAAGGAGAGTCGCGGCGCACACGCGCGCGAAGACTTCCCCGACCGTCTCGACGACGCGTGGATGAAACACACGCTCGCGTACGTCGAAAACGGTAAAGTTAAGATTGATTACAGACCGGTGCACGACTACACGCTCGACGCCGAGATGGACGTCATCCCGCCCAAGGCGCGCGTCTATTAAACGACGCGCGACGACGACTCGACTCGACTCGATTCTGCACGATGTTTTAAAATCATACACACACACGCATTGTTCAGTCCATCCATCCGCCGTCCGTCGCGTGATCGCAGCCTCCGTCGCCCTCGCCTCGCCCGCCGTTCGTCGTCCGCCCGCCGGTCTGGTCGGTCGGTCGGTCGCCGCCACTCGCCCGCCCCACCCGCGGCGGTCGTCCTCATTCCGCCCGCGCGCGATGCCTCGCGCGTCCGACGTCGACGCCGATCTCGGGGCGGACGTCAAGGCGTTCGCCTCGACGCTCGGATTCGCCCCGAGCGCGGCGTCCGGGGACGTCGCGCGTGGATTCGACGACCGAGACTTTCGCGCCGAACATCTGCGGCGGGCGGCGGCGGCGTCGACGAAGAAGAAGGCGCGGGCGAGCGAGGACGCGGACGATGCGCGTCGCGATGCGCGAGGACGTCGAGGGACAAAGGCGTCGTCGACAGGCGCGCGCGATGGAGGCGATGGGACGGCGACGAAGGCGGAGGGGAGACGAGGGCGAGGGGACGTCTCGGAGGGCGACGGCGGAGACGGCGCGACGGCGCGGCGGGCGTCGGGGAAGAAACGACCGTGGAATCCTGGGGCGGGACCGATGCCGACGAAAGAGGAGAGCGGTGGTGATGGGAAGGGTACGCGCGCGCGCGATGGCGGTGGAGTCTCGGGTGGGGCGTGGTACGAGACGGTCAAGGCGTTGAACGCGGAGCTCGGCGAGGCGAAGACGAGGACGAAATCGAGCGCGGCGGCGCCGACGCGAGGGGAGCTCGAGGCGAAGGAAAAGATGGCGAAGAGCGCGTTAGAAGAGCGCGTGGGTTCATACGCGAAGAGGTTACAGCGTAAGAGCGACGCGAACGCCAAGTGGTTGGAGATGGTGCGCACGAGCGGTACGGCGAGCGACAAGGTGGCGGCAAACGTGTTGAGCGTCACCGAGGATCCGGTGGCCAACTTAAAAGCGTTGGAAAATTTACTAGGACTCGTCGAGCGCGCGCGCGCGAGCGGTGGAAAACGCGGGGCGGTGCAATCGATCACCGCGCTCGAGACGCTGTTTCGTGAGAGTTTACTTCCCGATAGAAAGCTCAAGTACTTTAGCGAGCAACCGCTCGCGGCATCGGCGGACGCGCCGCACGAACGCAAGCGTTTGATGTACTGGCACGTGGAAGATTCCATTAAGCGAATGTATCTGAGATTTATCGGAGCTCTGGACGAGCTCTCGAGAGATCCTCTGCCCATTCTCAAGGAAAAGTCGCTCAAGAGCGCGTACGCGTTGCTCAAGGCGAAACCGGAGGGTGAGCGTCAGTTGTTGAACATTCTCGTCAACAAACTCGGTGACCCGTCGAGAAAAATCGCTTCAAACGCGTCGTATCTGTGTCTAGAGCTGATCAAAGCGCATCCAGCTATGAAGCGCATCGTCGCGCGGGAAGTCGAGGCGTTCACGTTCAGACGCGGCGTCGGGTTGAAGGCGCAATACTACGCCGCCGTCATGTTGAATCAAATTTCTCTCAGTCACCGAGGAGACGGGCCCGCGTTGGCCGAGCAACTCATCGAGGCGTACTTTGGACTCTTCCAGTACTTGTACAAACTGTCTTTGAAAAAAGACGTCGAAGACGAGGGAGAAGATGCGAAACCTGAGCCGAAGAAGAAGGAGAAGCACCGCCACAGAGACGGCGGGCGAGGGAGAGGCGGGCGAGGCGGTCGCGGAGGCCGAGGCGGACGGGGACGCGGTCGCGGAGGTAAAGACGCGAAGAAACAGGAACAACCGGCGCAAATTGGCGCGGGCGTGGACGCGCGAGTCGTGTCGGCGCTGCTCACCGGTATCAACCGCGCGTTCCCGTACGTGGCGAGCGAAAAGGTTGACGCTCTCATCGATCGCATCTCTCCCGCGCTCTTCACGATCGCGCACTCGCCAAATCTGGGAGGTGCGCTCCAAGCGATGATGCTTCTCTTTCAGTTATTGTCGGCGCGCTCGTCCGTCAGCGATCGCTATTACAGAGCCTTGTACGCGTTGCTGCTCCATCCAGGATTGGCGAGATCGACAAACACCTCGCAGGTGCTTTCGTTGATTTACAAGAGTCTTCGCGAAGATGTCGTCCCGAAGCGCTCCGCAGCCATGGTGAAACGACTTTTGCAGGTTGCCTCACAAGCGCCCGCCACGTTCGCGTGCGGCGCGCTCATGGCGGTGAGTGAATTCTTGGCGAAACAACCGTCGCACTGGAACGCGATTCGACAACCCAGAGACGCGGAGGACGACGACGTCGAGCATTTTAGCGATGTCAGAGGCGACGACGACGACGACGACGGGCGCACCGGTCTATTCGAGGGCGATGAGATGGAACACGACAAGCGCGAATCCGCGAGCGATAGCGAGAAATCATCGGATGATGACGAAGACGCCGGTTTGGGCGCCGAAAGGAGAGTGTCCTCGGCGAGTGAGCGGTACGATATGGAGAAACGAGAACCCATGTACGCTCGCGCGGAGACGTCGTGTTGGTGGGAACTCAACGTGTTGGCCACCAACGCGCACCCGTCCGTTGCCGCGATGTCGCGCACGCTCCTTCAGGGTAAGCCGATCGAATACGACGGCGATCCTCTCGCCGACATGACGCTCACCGTCTTCCTCGACAAGTGGTTACAAAAGAAGCCAAAGAAACGGTCCAAGGGTGGTTCCGACGTCATGCGCGCCGCGAACGCCGACGTCGCCGACGCTTACATGCCGGGCACGGAGGAATTCGCCTCGCTCATGGAGTCCGAAGTTGATCCATCCGACGTCTTCTTCCATCGATACTTTGCCAACAAGGCTGAAACGGCGGCGGCCAAGAAGAAAAAGGTTGACAAGAAGACCACAGAAGATGTGAGCGACGCCGAGTCTGAATCCGATCCGGACGGAGAGTTGCCGAAGAAAAAGTACGATGATAGCGAATCCGAAGGCGAAGAGAGCGAGGACGAACTCGCGGTGCAGGAAATCAACATCGACGAAGCCTCCGACTCTGACGACGAGGCGTTGGCGGTGTCCCTCAAAAAGGTTAAAAAGGACGATTTCAAGGATGACGACTTCGATGAAGAAGCCGACGAAGAGTTCCTCAGATCCGAACGACAAGAGGAAGGCATCGAAGACGATCGTTTCAACCTCGATGCGTTGGCTAAAGCGTACGGTAAACCGCCCGGTTACTTGCTCGCCGAGGCGGCGGAACGCGAACGCGAGGAGGAAGCCAAGGCGATCAAGGCGATCAAACGCGCCGTTCAGGACGGACCGAAGGACGAGGCCGCCGACGTCGTCGTCGAAGATTTCACGAGTGGCGGCGTGTTCGCCTCTGCAGACGATTACGCCGACATGATAAACGACGACGACGCCAACGCCGTGGACCCGTCCAAGCTCGACGAGGACGAGGACGGCGAGGACGAGGACGAGGGTGACATCGAAGTGAACGACGACGACGACGACGACGACGACGACGAAAGTGACGACGACGATGAACCGTCTCCACCGTCTCCACCGCCCCAAAAGAAATCTTCAAAGAAGACGAAGACGAGGACGCCGAAATCGTCCTCCAAGTCTCCGCGCGTCGCCGTCGAGGACGTCCCTCAAACTCGTGTCACGAGATCGTCCAAACGCGTGCGTCGCTAGACATAATAGAAACCATGAAATACGACGTCATCAACAAACAAACAATCTGTTCGTTCGTCCGTTTGGTCGCTTTTTCCTTCGTTCCGTCTCTGAAGTCTCTCTCAAACACATTTGACCGTTCACGACTCAATAATAGCGGGGTCAACGCCGCCGGGAGATTCGAGCGCTGATGATTGCGCGAAATCCAACCTCGCGCGCACACACCGACGCGACGTCGATCGAAAGTGTCGTCTCGACGCGCGCGCGATGAGTGAGATAGGCTTACCTCCGCAATCCTCCGCGAGCACGCTCACCAGAGTCGAGCGCGTGGGCGCGCACTCCCACGTGAGAGGCTTGGGATTGGACGACGGCTTGGACGCGAGGAAATCGTCCCAAGGTTTGGTGGGACAACTTCGGGCGAGAAAAGCGGCGGGAGTGATCGCGAACATGATCAAGGACGGCACGATCGCGGGGCGCGGTGTTCTCATCGCGGGTCAACCGGGCACGGGGAAGACGGCGATCGCGCAAGGGATGGCGAAGACGCTGGGCGAGGAGACGCCGTTCGCCTCCATGGCGGCGAGCGAAATCTTCTCCATGGAGATGTCCAAGACGGAAGCGTTGACGCAGGCGTTTCGTAAGGCGATCGGGGTGAGAATTAAAGAGGAGAACGAGACGATCGAGGGTGAGGTGGTGGAGATTGAGATCGATAAACCCGTGGGGGCGTACGCGGCGACGACGGCCAAGACGGGGAAATTGACCATGAAGACGACAGACATGGAGACGGTGTACGATCTCGGTACGAAGATGATAGAGGCGATCAGTAAGGCTAAAGTAAACGCGGGGGACGTGATCAACATCGATAAGGCGAGCGGGCGCATCACAAAGCTTGGACGGTCGTTTTCGAGATCAAGAGACTACGACGCGATGGGCGCGACGACGAAATTCGTCGCTTGCCCAGAGGGAGAGCTTCAAAAGCGCAAGGAGGAGGTGCACACCGTGTCTCTGCATGAAATCGACGTTATTAACTCTCGCACGCAAGGATTCCTCGCGCTCTTCGCCGGTGATACCGGTGAAATTCGCGCGGAGATTCGCGAGCAAATCGACAACAAGGTTTCCGAGTGGAAGGAAGAGGGCAAGGCGGAGATCATCCCGGGCGTGCTCTTCATCGACGAGGTGCACATGCTCGACATCGAGTGTTTCTCATTTCTCAACCGCGCGTTGGAGAACGAGTTGGCGCCCATTTTAGTCGTCGCCACTAACCGCGGCATCACGAAGATTCGAGGCACCGAGTTCCGGTCGCCGCACGGTATACCGATCGACCTTCTCGACCGTCTCCTCATCATTCACACCGAACCGTACGAAGAGCGCGAACTCAAAGCCATCTTAGAGATTCGGTGCGAGGAAGAAGACGTCGAACTGAGCGAGGACGCCAAGGATTTACTCTGTAAAATCGCGTGCGAGACGAGTCTTCGCTACGCCATTCAGCTCATCTCCGCCGCGTCGCTCAAGGCGAGTCGTCGCAAGTCCGCCAAGGTGGACGTTCAGGACGTCTCCAAGGTGTACGGCATGTTCTTGGACGTCAAGCGATCGACGCAGTTCATGCTCGACTACCAATCCGACTACATGTTCAATGAAACCACCGCCGCCATGGTGCCTTAGACTACACTCACACAATATTGTAATTCCAAAACGTCAACCAAAAAAAAATTCACCAAATCCCTCGCGGATGATGATGATGGACAAACAAACCCTGCGACCGAGGGATCGCATCCGCCTCTTTGCGACGCTCGGTTTCGACGTCGCGAACGCACGCGTACGGTAAAGCCTTAACTTTATCGCACCCTCACGCGGCGCACGGGTTAAAGAAGTGTAAAACGCTCACACTCTCCTTGCTGCATCAGAAGCAGTACTTGGTCCCGCCGTGACTTAGAACTCTCAGAAAACTTTGATCATGCCGTCCGCTGCGGCCATCAAGAAGCAAGGCTACGCCAAGCGCGTGGCCGAATTGTTGGACAACTACGACACCGCCCTCTTGGTCGGCGCCGATAACGTTGGTTCCAAGCAATTCATGGACATTCGTGCGGTACGTGGGGACGCGATGACGCTCGTAAAGCCCTAACGCGGGGCGCGCCCTCGATCTCGGTCGCGCACCGGCGCGTCCCGCGACCGACGATGACATCGTCTCGACGATGACGACATCGTTCGTTTTTTCGCTCGCGCTTATCTCTCGTCTCGTCTCGTCCCGAACGTCGCGCTGACCGAGAGCCGTCTCTTTTCCCCCGCATCGCAGTCCATTCGCCCGGAGTCCGTCGTGCTCATGGGGAAGAACACGCTCATGCGCAAGTGCATCACCAACTACTGCAAGGCGAAGGGTGACGACACGTGGATGATCTTGTCCAACAAGCTCATCGGTAACGTCGGTATCATCTTCACCAAGGGTGACTTGTTGGAAACTCGTAAGAAGATTCAACAATTCGTCGTTCCGGCGCCGGCGCGCGTCGGCGCCATCGCCCCGGTCGAAGTCATCGTCCCGGCGGGTCCGACGGGTATGGAACCTTCCCAAACGTCCTTCTTCCAAACGCTTAACATTGCGACGAAGATTAACAAGGGTACCATCGAAATCCTCAACGACATTGTCGTGTTGCAGCCGGGCGACCGTGTTTCCTCTTCCGCCGCCGCGTTGCTCGGTAAGATGAAGTTCACGCCGTTCACGTACGGCTTGGAAGTCCTCGAAGTGTACGACAAGGGTGCCATGTACCCGTCTGCCGTCTTGGACATCACCAACGAGACCCTCGAAGCCAAGTTCATGTCTGGTGTCGCGCAAGTCGCGTCCCTCTCTTTGGCTTCTGGATACCCCACCCTCGCGTCTGTCCCGCACTCCATCGTCAACGCGTACAAGAACGTGCTCGCGATCTCCATCGGTACCGACTACACCTTCGAGTTGGCCCAAAAGGTCAAGGATTACCTCGCCAACCCGGGTGCCTTCGCCTCCGCGGCTCCGGCCGGCGGTGCTGGTGGCGACGCCAAGGCGGCGGCTGCCGCCCCGGTGGAGGAAGAGGAGGAAGAAGCCGAAATGGACTTCGACCTCTTCGACTAATCGCGACGTCTATGACGCGAGGACCTACCCCCGCATGAGTTCCGTAGGAAAATTAGGTTGTGAAAAGGTCTATTATACCACTAAAAATATTCAAACTAGGCGCCCACGGCGTTCGTTTCCTTGAGGAGCTCGTCAACCGATCGCAGTTCCTCCTCGATGCCGTCGAGTGAAAATTCCGAGTCCCCTCTTGCGGACGCGCGCCTCTCGAAATCGTACGCCGAAAGCGCGCTGGAAATCTCGAAAGATTCTTGACTGAATGTGCGCGTCTTCGCGTGCGACGGCACCTCCGGTTCGACGAGATCGCGCTCCAATAGACGCTCGCGCTCTTCGTCGGCGTCGCGCGCCATCGCCGCCTCGTCAATTTCCTGAAGTCGAAGCAGCGCCTCGATCGGCGCCTCCAACTCCACCAGCGGTTTGCACAGTTCTATGGTCTCCATCGTGATCTTTCGTAAAAACGCTTGTCTCTCGCGCATGGATCGCATCAGACTCTGCACTTGATGTGAAAACTCCTCTGGCGTGAGCGCCGCGTCTTCGTAGTGGCCGTCCAACTCGAAAATCGCTTCCTCCATGCTTCGCAATCCACTCGATGTTCGCGTCGGCGTCGAGAACGTCCCGGACCCCCACGTCCCGGGATCTTCCGACATCGTTCTCTTGTGCATCGTTCGTTTTCTCGCCTGCGCGACGATGGTCGACCCTTTCGTTGGCGGCACCCAACTCGGCCCCTTGACGTCCTTGGCCGCCGCCTGTTCGTCGCCTCGAAATTTACTCATCGATGGTCGCCCACCTCGTTCGTCCCGTTCGCCGTGCTCAACACCGACGTTTCGAGACGAGTGCGGCGTCGAGCGAGCCGAGAACGCCATCGGAGGCAAACCATCGCTCCCGCCCTCCTGTCGCCGTCCCGGTCGCTTTTCGAATTCGTGCGCCGCCTCGCTCGCCGTCGTCGCGCCGTCCTTCCGTTCCCTCCCCGACGGCGCGTCCACGCGTCCACCGCTGCTCGACCTTCCGAACGCCCCTCCTTTCATCACCGTCGTCGTCGTCCCCGAGCTCCTCCCGACGTCTTTCCGCGGCGACGCCACCAAACGCGCGCTCGTAGAACTCGACATCTTCGCGCTCGCCAACTCGCCCAACGCCTGCGCGCTCCTCCTCCCGTTTAACGACGTCGTGCGTCGCGCCGTCGCCGCGTCCATCGATCGTAACGATCGAGACCGTCGTCGCGCGCCACCGCCGTCCTCCGTTCTCGTCGTCGTCGTCGTCGTCGTCATCGTCGTCGCGTCCTCGTCGCCGTTCGCGTCGTGCGCGATCCCGAGCGTCTTGAGCGTCGCCTCCACGTTCACGCTCCCGTCCTCGAGCGTCGGCACCGCCAGATCCGCGCACGAGCTCGACGCCGCGTCGTCTCGCGCGGGCGCGCTCGACGCGCACCCCATGGCGTCGCCGTCGTCGAGTAGTGACGCGTCGACGGTCGACGGTCGGTCGTTAGCGAGTCCGTCATTCGTCATTCGTCGTCGCTCGCGACGCGCCTCGTCGGTGACGAAGAGAATCGCGAGACAGAGCTCGAGAGACGCGCATCCGCCATGTACGTGTACCTCGTTCGACACGCGCAGAGCGAGAACAACGCGCTGACGGCGCCCGGATTACACAATCCATCGCGCCGCGCCGACCCCGGGCTCACGCGAAAGGGCGAGGCGCAGGTGCGCGCGCTCGAGCGTCGGTTCGCCGAATTCGTCGCGTCGTCGAGCGGGACGACCGGTGTGGAGATTTGGACGTCGTGCATGCGACGGTGCCTGCTGACGACGGAGGGCATCGCGAGAGGCGCGGGGACGCGCGCGCGGTGCGCGCCGGCGTTGCACGAACACGGAGGGTGTTTCGAGGGCGCGAGAGGCGCGCGAGGGGTCGTGGGACGACGAGGAATGACGAAAGATGAGATTGAGGATGCGTTTGAAGGCATCGACGCGCCGGAGGAGATTGAGGATGGGTGGTGGGATCCGGCGCGCGGGTGCGAGAGCGTGCGAGACGCGCAGACGCGAGGCGCCGAGGTGGCGAGATGGTTGTGGGACAAGGCGCGCGCGATGCGGGAGGGCGCGGCGACGAAGGCTGACGTCGTGCTCGTGTCGCACGGAATGTTTATCGATATCTTATTGAAGACGTTGTTCGACGTGCCGAGGACGACGGGGAAGCAGGGGGCGTTGTTTTGTTCGCAAAACGCGTGCGTGCACAAGCTTCACTTTGACGTCGCGGAGGATGGCGAGAGCGTGGGGATGCAATTTTTCAACGACGTCACGCACGTGCCGATGGACGTGCGGAGCGGTGGGAGCGTGGACGGATTGTCCGAGGCGTACACAAAGGAGGGATCGGCGTGACGAGCGCGTCTCGCCTTCGTCCTCTTCGTCGCCTTCGTCGTCGCCATTCGTCGATTCGTTTCGTAGTTTACACAACATAAATTCTAAACCGTAATAACGCTACTAAAGTCGCGCCTTCTTCCCCGAGCGCATGAACGGTCGCAAACTCCACTCTATGTCCGCGTCGTCCATCTCCACCGTGCCGAGCTTGATTTGATACAGGCGCAACTCAAACCTCGGTCCGATTTCCGTGAGCGACACCGATTTCGCCCCCCTGGGCATCTCGTACACGTGATGACGCAGAGAAATATAATCGGCGTCGTTCGCGAACGTCACCACGCGTTTTGATTTCGCCTTTGGTTCCGGGAACAAGTGCTTGAGCACGGTCGCCGTGCGTTTACCGAGCGGAGACGTAAAGTTTTCTAAAATCAAGTGCGGGAAAACTTCGCTCACGTGTCCAATGTCTTGATCCTTGATGTCGTGTCGCATCACCGTGTTGGAGATTCCAAAGTAACACGTCGGCCCGAACGGTAAGTGCGAGATCACCAACCCATCCGGTTCCCCTCGATGCTCGTGAACCATGACTAAATCCGTGAAATCACCGTTTCTACACAACTCCATCAAATCCGGTAAAATTTGCGACCCTCGGTTGATTCTCTGCGACGTCGGAAACAACAGTTTCAACTCCTTTGCAAACTGTTGCAATCGACTCGACGGATCTCGAGATGTCGTCAACAACACCCTCGGCTCTCGTTCCGCCGCTTTCGCGTACTCATCGTCCAAGACATCCCTCGCGCCGTACGACGCCGTCTTGGCGTCCTCCGCGTGCACCTCCTCTCTCAACTTTTCCTCCTCCTTCCTCAGTTCCGTCGGGATCGGTTTCCCATCCTCCAGACACTGTCGAATCTTTCGCTTCTTCTCGTACAGCTCGCGCTCCTTCCCCTCGAGCGATTTCCTATACACAAACTCCCGTCGCAACCGCGCCTGTCTGCGCAACATGACGCCGCCCGCCGCCTCGCACCGCCTCCTCCGCGCGCGCGACGCGCGAGCACCCACGCGAACGAGAACCGACGAGACGACGACCGACGAACGAACGGAACCGACCGACTCGTCCTCGCCGTCTCGCCGCGTCGTCGAATCGAACCGACCGACCGACCAATCGTCGTCGTCATCGATCCCGGCGGCGCCGATGCCGCGCCCGCGCCCGACCGATCGAGGAAGGACACGCACGCACGCACTTTCTCGGACACACGACGCGTACGATAGATACACCACACAGGACCAACGCACGCACGCATCCACGCGACGTACGAACACTCCCTTCCGATCCGAGATCGATCTCTACACACCCACACACCGCACCGATACGCGTACTCACACACCTCGAAACGCCATCGAGACACACGCACGAGTCGTCGCACGACGACCGCGATCGATCGAGATCTTGGTCGTCGGCGGCATCGGATCGGGGTGTCGTCGGGATGGTCTCCATCGATGGGTCATGACTCATGACGTACCCCCTATACGACGCCCGAATCGCCCACTCGGGTTCGCCCGCCTCGCCCCTCACTCTCGCGCGCAGAATACCCATGGCGTCCATCACGCAGTCCGCCGTTCTCGGTAACGTTCGCGCCTTCAAGGCGGCGAAGGCCACCAAGCGGTGCGTTCGCGTCCTTCGTCTCGTTCGTGTTCTTCGTCTCGGTGTCTTCGCTCGTCGACCGGCGTCGCGCGGCGTCGCGCGGTGCGCGTCGATCGATCGCGCGAGAGAGGGTCGCGCGATCGATCGATCGATCGAGCGATCGCGAACGATCTCGAACGATCGGATCGCGCGTCGACGCGCGCGCGCGAGCGACGATGGAGACGACCGCGATGTGATGACGCGCTCGAATTTCTTTCCGTCGCGTCGGTTCGATCGGTACCGGTCACGCATCGTCGCGCGCGCGCGTCGTCGTCGACGACCGCGCGCGGTCGAGGGATCGCGTCACCCACACCCACCACGGGTCAGAAAGGGACGAGGAGGAGGAGGAGGAGGATGCACCGCGCTCGACGACTGACGAAGGACGCGCGAACGATACGAATCGCAGATCCACCAAGCCCGTCGCCGCTCGCGCCGGCTTGAATGAATTCGCCGAAAAGGTGTCCAAGGGCGCGCTCTCCCTCGGCGTCGCCGGCGCCGTGCTCGCGCAGGTGCGTGTCCGTCATCGATCGGTGATGGGTGAGATACGGGCGATACGGTTGGGGCGAATGGGACGCGGGCGCGCGCGAGGTGATGCGACGTGGAGGCGAGGGTGACGAGACGACGACGCGATGGGTGAAAATACGGTCGATGGCGTCGATCGCGCGTCGTCGATCGTCGCGTCGTCGCGTCGTCGTCGTCGTCACCCATCGTCGTCATCCTCCGTCGTGCCGCATTCATCATCGTCTTTCACGCCGTATCTCGATTCTATCCATTTTTTGTTCAAAATGACTGACGATGAGTCTTCTCGTATGTGTAAACAGTCTGCGTCTGCCGTCACCTATGACGAATTGCAAGGCTTGACGTACCTCCAAGTCAAGGGTACGGGCTTGGCGAACACGTGCCCGGTCGTCGAGGGCGGTGTTTCCGGCAAGGAAATCAAGTCTGGTGACTACGAACTCACGCGATTCTGCATGGAACCGACGTCGTTCACCGTCAAGGAAGAGTCCCAATTCAAGCAAGGCGAGGCGGAATTCTCCAAGACGCGCTTGATGACGCGCTTGACGTACACCCTCGACGGCATGACTGGTGACTTCAAGGTTGGCTCCGATGGCTCCGTCACCATCCAAGAGAAGGATGGTCTCGACTACGCCCCGGTCACCGTCCAATTGCCGGGTGGTGAGCGTGTTCCGTTCTTGTTCACCGTCAAGGAATTCGCGGGCAAGGGTAACACGTCCCAATTCGGCGGCGACTTTGTCGTGCCGTCCTACCGTGGTTCCTCCTTCCTCGACCCGAAGGGTCGTGGTGGTTCCACTGGTTACGATAACGCCGTTGCCCTCCCGGCGCGCGCTGATTCCGAAGAGCTCCAAAAGGAAAACCAAAAGAACACCGCCGCGTTGAAGGGCTCCGCCGTCTTCAACGTCGCCAAGTACGACCCGGCCACCGGTGAAATCGCCGGCGTCTTCGAGTCCATCCAACCGTCCGACACCGATCTCGGTGCCAAGGTGCCGAAGGACGTCAAGATCACCGGTCTCTGGTATGCCAACATTGCCAAGTAGATGGGCACAGGATACGATGTATTAACTGCGACATGATGGCGAAAATCGTGACGTTGTGACGTCACGCTGTATGCGAACCGAGTAGTCATTTGGTGACGTACGAATAGTGGACATTAGAATGTGTCGATACCCGATGCGCGTCTGTTACAAGATGTGTATTGTTGCACCTTCGACGCTTGCAAAACTGCGTTTTCCGTGTAATGGGAAACATGTTTCTTCAAATCTTTCAAATCTTCCTCTTACAAACTCCTACGCGCACCTGCTCGCGATCACGTCTCGATAATACCCACTCCTCGCTGGATCGATCGTCACCAGTCTATCGTACAGTTCGTCCGACTTTTCATCTCCGAGTGAGACGCGCGCCAGGAGCGGCCACTTGCACTCGGGTTCGAGTTCAGAGACTTCTCGACACGTCTCGAGCGCGCTCTCGAGAAGCGCCTCGCGCTCACTCGCGCACTCGAGCGCGCGCGCGCGAGACACCAACCACCTGTGATACATCCACGCGCTCTGATCCTCCGGTTCGGTATAAAACGCGTTCGATACCAATTCAAACTCGCGCGCGAGTGTCTCGACGCGTCTCGCCTCTCCGGCCGCCTCTAAGATCGCGCTTCGGTAATGCCACGCGCTGTAATTACTGAAATTATTCTCAATCTTCGTCATCGTGTACACCAACTCCTCCTCGCTCGTCTTTCCGAGCGCTCGCGCGATGAACGCGCGATACGACCAACAGTGAAAGTTTCTATCGTCGGCGTTCAACGACGTCGCGCACAGCGCCTCCTCTCGCGCGAGCGTCTCTCTCGCGCGAGAATCCTCCGCCCCCATCTCCCGAATCAGTCGCTCGATGACCCATTTGCGATGATACCAACTCGGATAACTCTTCGGATTATTTTTCAGCGCGCTCTCGCTCAGCGCGAGCTCTTCGCGCCACCACTCGTCTCGCGCGCTCGTCGACGCGTCGGCGTCGGCGTCGCCGCCGCGCGTCTCTTCCCCTCGCTCGATCGCCTCCCGCCGATGATTCCACGCCGTCAACACCTCAGGACACAGACTCAACAGCTTGGCGCTCGTCTTCATCGACGTCTCGTCCGTCATCGCGCTCGATCGTCGTCGCAACGCATCCGCCTTCGTGTAAGGAAAGATGCAAAAATCAGTCGATTCATTCATTCCTTCATCTCGCGTCTCGTCTCGCGCGCGTCTCTCGTCTCGTCTCGTCTAGACGCACCTGAAGCGCGTTAAACGCGCGTACGCGCTCGACGTTCGCCGCGCGTCTCGCCTCGCGCGCATCCTCCGTCTGTCTTCGTCGTCCGTGCATCGCCACACTTTGACGTCTCGAGGCGGGATCGAGAAATCTCGACATGCACGCCGCGCGCGCGTTCGCCGGATGCGCGTCGTCCACCGCGCCGATGCAAGGCGTCGCGCGCGCGCCGTCTCGCGCGTCCGCGAGACGTCGCATCGCGTGGACGACGCTGGACGGCGACGAACGACGACGACGTGACGGTCGAGGCGCCAGCGTCACGTCGTCGTCGTCATCGTCGCGTTCTCGGCGCGGCGCGTCGGCGCGCGCGGCCGCAGCCGCCGTGAGACGACCGAGATCGGAGATCGTCGTCGATCCGAGCGCGCACGACGCGCGAGCGAGCGAGGTGCGTGCGAGGGAGGGAGGCGCGCGCGACGCGGTTCGAGAGGGGTGGGAGGTTTGACTCGTTTGACCGACGACGCGAGAGAGAGAGAGCGGCGAGGGGGACCTCGACGCGTCGATCCGATGACTGATTGACTGATGGATTTATTTTACTTTTTGTTTCTTGGCAGAGGGACGTGACGCTTCGAAGGGAGACGCGCGAGAGCGACGGGCGAGAGACGGCGGTCGTGTTTAGCACGACGGCGGCGGTGGACGTGCTCGAGGTGGAGCGATTGTGCGAGCGCGTCGGGTGGCCCGAACGACCGAGGGAGAAGATTAAACGCGCGTTGGAAAATTCCTTCATGTTGGCGACGCTGTACGAGTGCGAGGTAGATTCGGAGACCGGGGCGATCGGGGAGACGGCGAGCGGGCGTTTGCTCGGGTGCGCGAGGGCGACGAGCGATCACGTGTTCAACGCGACGCTGTGGGACATCATCGTCGACCCGGAGTATCAAGGAAGAGGATTGGGTAAGGCGCTCGTGCAAGAGATGATTCGAGCGATTTTGAGTCGAGACGTGGCTAACGTGACCTTGTTCGCGGATCAGGACGTCGTTCCGTTTTATCGCGCGCTCGGCTTTGTGCAAGACCCGGAGGGCATCAAGGGTATGTTTCGATGTTCCAGTGAGTGAGAGGGGTGCTTCACCGCGATTAAAGGGAGAGGAGGGCTCGCACGCTTAAACCGTTGAAATGATAATCTGTACAAGTACGTTCCAGATGCTATTTTAATTCTAGAATTCGCGTCGCCGTCGACAGGTCTCTCGTCAGTTGCTCGACGAGCGACTTCTTCGCCTCGGTGGTCCACACGTCGCTGTGTTTCGTCACCATGCGCAGGGCGTGCGCGCGAACGTCGGCGTCTCGACATGCCAACGCGTAACGCGTCACCCACGCCGTCCCGGTTTGCGCGAAGCGCTCTCGAGGGGCGGCGAGAAGGTTAGCTTCGCACGCGTCCACGATTTTATACGCGAAATCGTCCGGTAACGCGCTCACATCCTTTTCCTTCCAGTAAGAGACGAAGGCGACGATGCCGCATCGTCTGTGCCAGAGACTCGTCGTCTCGTCCCACGACCACGCTAAAATCGTCGGCGCCAGCGCCGGATTGTGTTTCCACATCTTTTTCAAAACCTTGGTTGCGAACGCGTCCGTGACCGCCCAATCGTTGAAGTATTCAGGACCGCGCAAAACCTCTCGCTCGAGTCTGCGCAGCGTGTCCATCGTCGCGAGCGTGCTCGCCGGTTCGTGTTCGCACAATAAAATCGTCCCCGCCTGTTTCGCCTCCCCGTGCGTATGCGTCAATAACGACACCGCATCGTCGACGTACGACGAGGACGTCGCTGAAACCACCGCGGATCCGTCCCGACTGCGTTTTTTCGTCCCGCTCGATACGACGTCCCGAACGCACGCGCGCGTCGTCGGCATCTTACACCCAAAAAACGGCGTCGTTCCCTTCATGTACGACGTCGCCCACGCCCTGACGTCGCTCGTCCCGCGCTCACGGAGTAATTCCACGATGGCGTTCGCTCGCGCCGTCGTCATCGCCCTCGCCTTCCTTCTTCGTCCCGCTACGCCGCGCGCACGTACTCGGCAGCTCTCGCGAGGGCGGCGTCCACGTCGTCGTCGCTTCGCACGCCGTTCAACACCACCCCCTCCGGCAATAATTTCACGTTCGGCCCGTCCGCGCACTCCGATTGACACCTCGTCGTCCCCGCGCGCACGTCCCCGCGGGTCTCGGCGGCGACTTTCAGTCGCTCGTACACTCTGAGCGCCCCTTTGCGCTTACACTCCTTCGACGTGCACACGAGGGCGCAGCGATCCGTGTCGGCGTCGGCGCGCGTCTGGGTCACTCGAGGGCGACGCGTTCTTCGTCGAGCGAGCGTCGCGGACGGTGGGCGCGCGGACGCGAGCGCGGGTCGGCCGGCGCGCATGCGTCGAGGTCTGAGGCGTTGGGACGCTCGTCAGTCGCGCGCGTCTTTGTCGACGCGAGCGGTGAAGACGCGCACCGATGCGCGTCGCGATGGGTTCATTATCGGTATTCACATTTCACGGCTCGTCCTCGTCCACGAGCGCGGCGCGGTCGAGTTCGGAGAGGTACTTGGAGATGATGGCGTCGGCGGCGACTTCGTCTTCGTCTTCGTCTTCGTCGGCGCGCGAGGCGTCGTACTTTATCCTGGGGAAGTGATCTTCCTCGTCGTGTCCGGTAAACGGCGCGACGGGGATATCGACGCGCAATTGAGCGAGTTCGGTGCTGAGCACGTTCGGCGCCAACAGACGCGAGATTTCTTCATCCGCCTCTCGAATCGCCTCTTCGTACGCCGCCGCGTTGACGTCGTCAGTTGGAAGACGAACGTAACCTCGCGCTCTCGGATCGTCCTCGATGATCGCATCGCTCGAACCAAATCTCGACTTTTGAATGTCAGCGTTCAACTCATCCGCCAGTCGCCTCACCGCGTCGCTGACGTCGTCTTCGTCGATGGCGCGTCTGCTCGGAAGCTCGCCGTCGTCGAGGCGACGACGAATCACGTCGTCCTTGTCGTCGAATCGTTCGACGCTCTCCTCCTCCTCGTATTCGTAGTCCTCCTGAGACACGGATGCGATTTTATTGCGGATAAAGTCGATCTCGCGTTGCAACGCCTCCATGCGAGCGTTTCGTTCTCGAATGTCCTCGTCGTCAAACTCCTCGTCGTCAAACTCCTCGACGTCGTCCTCTTCCGCCGCCGTGGAGTACGCCTCCTCGTCGCGCTCGCGCCCATCATTCGAGACGCACCCTTCCACGTACTCGAAGCCGTAGTGTTCAGCGCCGTACTCCTCTGGAGTCACTTTGAAATACGCAGGCACGACGCCCGCGTCCAAGGGTGTCGCTTGCGCCTCCGCCGTCTCACCCGGTCTCACGATCATGTCGACGCCGAACGGCACGAACGGCGCGCTCGAGTGCGTCGCGGTGACTTCGTAAAACGCGGGCAAGCTCGCACCGGCGAACAGACTGACGAATAAAAACTTTCCTCGCTGCGTGAGCTTGCTCAGACGCTCCGAGCACGCGAACCGTAGGCACGCCGCCCACGTCGCGGGACCGTCGGCGCGATCGATGCCTCGCATCCACACCCCAGTCAGTGGCTCATCGTCCGTACCTCGCGCGCTTTCGTCCAGGAAGACGACGCGCCGCGTTCTATCGAGCGTCACGAATCCGGTGGAGACGCCGTCCTCGCCGTTCGCCGCCGCCGCGAGCGCGTCCACCGACGTCTCGTTTGTCGCCACGCGAAGCGGACGAATCGGTCTCAGCTCGAAATCGCACGACGGCATGTTGATGGCGAACACCACGCGCAGGACGTGCTCGCCACCGCTCTCCATCGTCGTCGCGACCGCGCGCATGGGACAATACTTGGCCGGAAACAGCGTCGAGTCTCTCTCGCACGCCTCGTAAAACTCCATCCGCATGTCATCCTCGTTCGTCCACGCGGTGCCGTGCAGCGTCGACGCCACCGAATACTCGTCCCCGTTCGGATCTTCTGGCACTAATCGCGCGGGGAATTCCACGCACTCATCGTCCAGAGCCGCGTAATGTTCGGCGTCCTCCTCGCTCGACGCCGTCACCTCAACCGTCGTCCGCCTCGCGTCACCGCTCCTCCCGATCAACGCCATCGTTCCGGGCTCGATTTTCCCGCGCGTGCGCACGATTGCAAACGCGCGCGTCTCCTCCTCTCCTCCACTCACGCGCGCCACCGCGAGCGCGATCGCCTCGCTCGCGTCTCCGCCCACGCGCACGCGAGGCGCGCACCCGCTCGAGCTCGCCGTCACCGTCCCGTCGTCCTCGTCCTCGCCCGCGCCTTCGTCGTCCCACAGGATGGTCCTCGACGCCGGAAAAGTCACGCCTCTCGTTGAAAATCGACGCTCCGTCGTCGCGGCCGTCGTCGTCGCGTCTCGGGACGTCGACATCGTCGTCCGTTCGAAATCTTTTCCCGTGCGCTCGAATCGCGCCCCGACGCGCGTCGTCTCGCCCTCGCGCGCGAACGCGTCGTCGTGCGGATGGTATCCATCGGTGAAATACGCCGAATCGCCTCGTCCGCGCGCGCGATCCATGGTGCCGTTCGCGCGGCGTCGACACGCGTCCGATGGACTGACGCATCGCTTCAAAACGAGTCGCGCATCCCATCCGCCATGGCGTCGCTCGAGCGATGCGCGCGCGCCGCGACGACGACGACGACGACGACGACTACCGCCACCGCCGCCACCGCGCGCGACCGCGTCGCCTCCCGTCGCGTCACCGCGTCGCGCCGTCCCCGTTCCCTCTCGGCCTCGGGACGCGACACGATGCGCGCGCGCTCGACGACGCCCGCGCGCGCGACGACGACGCTCGCGCGCGCGACCGCGGCCGAGTACGACGCCCTGTGGTCGTGGCTCGAGTCCAACGGCGCGGACGTGTCCAGGGTGGAACCGTACGAGGCGTCGGCGAGCGGAGAGGATGAGGACGCGATGGATATGGGCTGGGGCGTGCGCGCGCGAGAGGCGCTGTCGCCGGGCGCGCGGGCCATCGTCGTGCCGAGAAAACTGTGGATGACGCCGGAGACTGGGCAGAAGGATGCGGAATTGGGTCCGGCGTTGACGGACGAGGCGTTCGGATTGGCGACGTGGACGACGCTGGCGTTGACGCTGTTGAAGGAGCGAGCGCGAGGGCCGACGTCGACGTTCGCGGCGTACGTCCAGACGCTTCCGGAGACGCTGCACGCGCCGTTGTTTTGGTCGGCGGAGGAATTGGGGGAGATTCAAGGGACGCAGTTGTTGGATAACGCCGCCGGGTACGATGGGTATCTGCGCGGGGTGTACGAGGAGTTGAGGGACGGTTTGTTCGCCAAGTATCCGGATATTTTCGACGTCGATGGGGCGTTCGATGAATCGAGTTTTCGATGGGCGTTCGGCATCTTGCGTTCTCGAACGATGGACCCTCTCGAGGGTGCCAACATCGCGCTCGTTCCGGGCATTGATCTCATCAATCATAGCTCGTTGAGTCAATCGGTGTGGAAGGTTGGAGACGGCGGCGTCGCGGGCGCCGTGGCGGGTTTCTTCGGCGGTTCGGGCGGCGCCGACGGCGTCTCCGCGCGCGTCGATTGCGATCGTGCTCTCAAAGAAAAGGAACCACTCTGGGTGAATTACATGCCCGGAGGCATCGATTCCTCCTTTGCTCTGGACTTCGGTTTCGTGGACGCGGCGACGCCCAGTCCGGGGTACTCTCTCGCCCTCTCCGTGCCCGAGGACGACGTCAACTACTACGACAAGCTCGACGTTCTCGACGTGTGCGGTCTCGGTGAAAACCCCACGTTCACGCTTCGCGCGTACGAGAATCCGAGTCCCGAGCTTCGCACCTTTCTCCGCTTGCTCAACTGCCAAGGCCAGGATGCGTTTTTGCTCGAGGCGCTCTTCCGTCAAGACTGCTGGAATCTCATCGCCGAGCCGCTCTCTCGCGAGAACGAGGCGGCGTGCTGCGAATCCATCGTTCTCGGCGTCTCCGACGCCCTCTCCCGCTTCGCCACTCGCACCACGGACGCCGAGCGGGCGTATTTAACCACCCCGCACGCCCAGCGCGTCGCCGACGCCCCGAGCAAGTCCACCGCCATCCGTCGTGAGATCGCCACGCGCGTTCGCCTCGCCGAGAAATCCACCCTCTCCGACGCCGGCGGCTTCTTCGATTCCCTCGCCGCCTCCCTCGACGACTTAGAGTACTACCAAGAGCGCAGACTCCGTTCGCTCAACCTCCTGGACGACGACGGCAAGAGCACGTACGATCCCTTCAACGAAACCATGGCTTGATCATCGCTCAAACGCCATCCACGCGCGACGCACGCATTCTTTCTCATCATTATTAATTCACGAATTCGTTCCGTCACCGCATCCCTCGAGCACGCGTCTTTCCCTCTCTCTCGCGTCTTCGTTCTTCATTTTCCCGCCCACCGATACACTGTCCTAAGCCCTCTATTACAACACACGCATGGACTATCAAATATTTTTTATCTCCCGATACCACGCCCGCGCGTCGTCAGCTTTCAAGCTGTCGACGGAACGATCGATCGAAGTCGACAGACGCGGACGCGGACGAGCGTCCGACGCGCGCGGTCGACGCGCGAGGACGACTCGAACGCGAGCGCGCGCGACTCGCTCGAACCTGCGCGCGGTCGCGCGACTCGCGGTCGTGAACGCGCGACCGGAGATCGAATTTCGGTCGGATCGGCGCGAGTGACGGATTAGACGCAATCGATCGTCCGTCGTCGCGTTGTGGTCGAGACGCGGGCGGTGAGGCGCGCGGTGTTTCGTCATCGTCATGTTTACGCGACGATCGTTCGCGCGAGGCGCGGATGAGGAGGACGATGGACGCGATGATGGGCGACGCGGGAGGTTGGACGCCGAGGCGCTGGCGGCGCTCGGGTCGTACGCGAGCTCTCGAGCGTCGCGATCTCGAGCGTCGAGCGAGTGTCAGACGACGACGAGATCGCAGATGACGATGGTGACGGACGCGCGAGGGGAGATGGGGGCGAGAGAGATTGATTACAAGCGAGGGGGGGAGGCGCGCGTCGGGATCAAACCGGGCGACGTCGTCGCCTTTGTGACTCCGGACGAATCGCATCCGTACGTGTGCGTGGCCGAGATCGACGAGGCGAGGGACGGTGTGCGAAATTATCGATTCGTGATCGACGGTGAGGGTGATGGGAAAGGGAGCGCGAACGCGCTGAGGGAGCGAGAGGCATGTCAGTTGGAGGTGTTGACGCACAACGGGTTCGTGGGCTTTCGATGCGCGTACGCGAACGATCGTCTGTTGCAGGCGACGAGACACGCGAGACATCGATTAGGGTTTGCGAGCGCGAATTTTGGTACGTGGGAGGAGTGGATTCTGGACGAAGAGGCGAAGCGAGCGCTGAACGACGCCGCGTGGTCTCGATGCGAGGTGACGCTCCGACACAGACGTCTGGACGCGTACAAGTTGAAAGTGACCGTGGTGCGACTCGGACGCGTCGTGGACACGGGCGCGAACGACGACGTGCACATTGTTGTGCGAGATGAGCATCGCGGTAGAACGTCGAGACAGAGCACACCCGGTGGGTCGGTGCGCACGCTCAGCACCGTCGAGCGATTTCGGTTGACACGCGATGGCGAAGCGACGGCGCACGACCGATCTCACTTCGGTGCGGCTAAACCGCACGCGATGCACGCCATGGGTGGGGCGCTCATGAAAGAGTGGGTCGTGGCGTTGGAGAAAGAAGTCGCCGCTCGTCGCGTCATAGAGCAAGAGCTTCACGATTTGCACGAGTCTGATGACAAGCTCAGAGACTGGGCGCTCAGCGAACTCCATCGCTTGCGCGAATTCGCGCAATCAGAGGTTGATAATTTGGCCAAAGAGGTGCAAGATCGAAATGAGAAGATGGCTGACTTGAAGCAACAGCGCCGAGCCCTCGAACTTCGAGCTAAAATGCTGGAAAATTTGGACGAAGAACGACTCAATTCCATCGTTGCCCGATTCAAAACTTTACAGACAGGGAACTTGATGAGAAGATATTTCGCACAGTGGCGTCGCGAAAGCGGTTCGATGGTAGCGAGTAAATCAATCGAACTCGCATTTTCAAAGTACCAAGACAGAGACTACAGAAAGAGATTGCTCATGAATGCGCTCTCGGTGTGGCGTCGCGCGGCGGCGACGTCAAAGAGAACACGGAGAGTGTATAGTTCTGTGCTCAATCGGTACGCCTCGGTAGCGTTTAGAACGTGGGCGAACGAAGTCAAAAGCGTCAAGCTCAGAGATGACGTCCAGAAGCGCGTGGCTCCGAGTCAGCGCATCGGCGTGCATCTCAACAACGCGCTCACCATCGGGTATCAAATGCGAGGCGCGATGAAACAGCACCAACTTCGTCGCAGCATCGTCGCGCACGCCAAGAGCATGCCCGACGTGCGCGTTGATCTCGTGGAGGCGGCGTTTGATTGCGGTGAAGAGACCGAGAACGCGGCGACATACAAGCTCAGCGACGCGCTCAGCGATCCAATCGGCGCCATCAACCTCGCCAGAGAAGCCGTGTTGAAACACATTCCCACGGATGACGTTAAATACGGTGCAGCGGTCCACGCGTTCGACGAGGGTATCAACGTCGCCTCGAGAATGATTCAGATGCGTGAAACCTACCTCTGGATGAACGCCGACACCGTTCCGGAAGCCATGGCGCTGACGTGCGCGTACGACGCGGGCGAAGACACGGCGAACGCGTCTCGCGACGACAGAGCCATGGCGAGACGTCGTATGCTCGCTCAAAAGTCGCAAATGACGCCGAACTTGCACCAGGTTTTCATGCGCGCGTTCTATCGTGGCAGCTTTGCGCGCGATTACTCGAACGCTCGAAGAGAAAACATTCAAGAGGGTCTCCGCGACGCCTTTGACGCAGGTTTGGAGGCGGGCTTGTGTCGATACAAGCGACGAGAAATCATATCCGAGGCGCGATCTCCCGCGGAGATGGAAATCTTAGCCGTAGCTTTCGATGGAGGCGTCGCGTACGCGTGCTTGTGCACGCGTTCTAGCTCTCACGCGCGCGTACAAATGCTCGTCGATTCGGTGCACGACGAGCGCAAGGGTGTACACTGGATGCGAGAGACGCTCATGACGACGATGGAGGTGGCCGCCGGGGGGTTCGTCTCGACCAACACCGAGTTCCTCTTGCACAAGATCTTGTACCCGCTTCGCACCAACCTGATGCGCGCGGCTCTGCGCGCGTGGCACAAAGTAGTGAAGACTCAAAACGAGGAGAATCTCACGGTGCGGCGCTTCGTTCAACGAACCAAGCGGCGTCTGCTCAAGGAGTCTCTCTTCGGTTGGCACAACGCCGCGCGAGACTTGAAGACGAAGCGCTTGGTTATGCGCGGTGTGTGTTTGAAAATTCAAAACGCTACCGAATCGAGATACTTCCGTCTGTGGTCGGACAACGTCGCCAAACTCGTGCGGGATCGCGCGCGTTTGACGCAGGTGCTCAAGCGCATGGCGCGCAGACGCATGTTCACCGCCTTCGCCGCTTGGGCCGATCTCTCCACCACGCGCGAGGATCGTCTGGAGAAGATCATCGACATCATGAATGGACGAATGCGTCGCTTGCACCTGGCGAAAGCGTTCGCCGGATGGATGGACAAGGCGCAGTCGGCCATCGCGAATCGCAGCAAGGCGCGCGGCTTCATCTTGCGGCATCGATATCAAGCGGTTTCGAAAGCTTTTGTGTCGTGGCACGAACACGCGCAGACGCAAAAAATCAATCGAGTCAAGATTCAAAAAGTGATCGCTCGATCGCAGAATCGTCTCGCGTCGATGGCGTTTTATCAGTGGAGCAATTTGGTGACGGAGAAGGCGCGTCACATGGCGCTTGTGTCGAGGTTCATCACTCGAATGCGCGTGCGTGAGGTGGGTGCGGCGATCAACAAATGGTACGACGTGACGCAAAATGAAAAGCGTAAACGTGCCGTGTTCACCAAGGTGTTGGCCACGATTAAGAATCAACACTTGGCGGCGACGTTCAACCGCTGGCGAGAGTTTGCGGCTGAATCGTACGACGTCAAGGTTCGCCTGCGTAAAGTCGTGAGTCGCATGCTTCGATTGCGTCTGTCGCAAGCTTTCACAATTTGGAACGAAAACACCGTCGAGATGCGCCGTCAACGAGCCATTCTCGGTCGATTCGTCGCCCGAATGCGTAGCAGAACGCTCGCGTCCTCCTTTACCCATTGGTTGGACGTCGTCGAGGAGCAAAAGCAAACCAACCAGAGAATGGCGTACCAACAGCGTCTCGCCGGGAACATCATGGCTCGAATGAACCGCTCAACGCTTCGCGCCGCCTTTGATAAATGGTACTCCGTCGTCGAAGAGCGCGAGATGCACCGAGAGATGCTTCGACGAATGTTGCGCACCAAGCGCGTCGCCATGAACTTTTTCATGACGTGGTACTGGGACGCCTTCGACGGCGATATTCAAGACACCATGGCGGACATGTTCGGCGCCACGCGCACCTTTATGAACGAAGCATTCGAGGGTTCGAGCGTAGATCTCGCCCCGCGCCCGACGACGCTCGATTTCATCGCGCACCGCGAAAACGCCGTCAACGGGTTCGCCTCGGAGCGCTCTTTTGACGACGACGACGACGACGAATTCGACGAATTCGACGCCGCGTCAAAATCGGACCACCGTTCAGCCTTCTCTCCGCCCGCCCCCGAGTGGCGATCCAGCTCGAGCGGTGATTACGACGACGGTTCGCGCTCCGTGTTCCACACCCCGCGCAAGGACGAGCGAGACGCCGACGGCGAAGACGCTCGCCTCCTCCGCGTCAAATCGGACGTTTCGCCGCGTCCCGACGTCATCGACGCCGAATTCAACTTTTAGACGCGCAAAAAAGACGCGCAAAAAAGAGCGGATGTAATAAGAGCAGAGGATGGCGTAAAGTTGTGACAAGTCAACACCGCGCTCGACGCGTCTCAGCCTAGCTCTCTCCCGCGTAAATCGTGCTCCTGCTTTGCACTACACATTTTTATACATAATCGGACATGTGACATATACTTAAAAGGAAATAAGCCTATAAAAAGTTCGTGACCAGGGCCGGGTTCGAACCGACGACCTTCGCGGTGTAAACACGATGCTATAACCAACTAAGCCACCCGGTCGATCGATCGCTCGATCGCGCAGCGTCTACGTCGTCGCGCGCCGCCTCGTGGGGACACGCGACGCATTGTGATTCGTCATCGTCGCGACGCACAGTGCATACTTTTTATATATGGCATCTACGCGGTAAAATTATGGGGCACAAAGTCAACGATGGAGAGAAGCGCCGTGCGTTCGACGACGACGGACGTGCGCGGGCGCGAAAGCGACCGCGAAAGCGACGCGCGCGGCGGTCGAGCGCGCGCGCGATCGGTGACGCTCGCGGCGCGACCGTTCGTCGTCGATCGAGCGTCGGGCATGAGCGCGTGGACGTCGCCGCTCGATCTCGTGGATGAGGGCGTGGATTTCGCGCGCTCGCGCGTGGATGCGCGCGCGGAGCGCGAGGGGGCGAATTCGGGCGCGTACGAGGCGAGTCGACGCGCGCGGGCGTACGTGCGCGGTGATTTCGACGGTGGTGCGTCGAACGCGGCGGCGGCGAACGCGTCGGTGGTGGTGGTGGTGAGCGTCGGGAGCGAGGCGGGCGGGACGCTGGCGCGCGCGTGCGCGGAGGCGGCGGCGCTCTCGCGCGCGGGGACGGTGGTCGCGGGCGACGCGGACGTCTCGAACGCGGGATTCGGAGGCGCGAACGATGCGTCGTGGACGACGGTGTACGAAGGGTCGGTGGACGGGCGAGGGAAAATGACGGTGGCGACGACGGAGGCGGACGCGTCTCCGGCGTGCGCCAGGGCGTGGGCGAGAGAAATTTTGCGGGCGAGCGGCGTCGTGTCGCGAGACGGCGCGGTGTCGAAGACGAGCGATGTTTTGATCGTCACGTCGTGTTCAGAACACGAGACGAGCGAGGCGGAGATGTCGTTGGGGGCGATCGACGCGGTGACGACGTACGGGTTGGACACGACGGCGCTGCGCGCCGAGTCGCCGCCGACGTGGCCGCCGGCGCCTCGCGCGTTGCCGGTCGGAGTGTTGTTGCGTTCGAACGGTGCGTCAGCGCTGTTGAACGCGTGTGAAATGTTCGGGATACGCGCGCGCGTCGTCGCAATTCCGGAGAGCGAGCCGGTGCGCGCCATGTACGGCGGCGCCGACGTCGGCGCGGCGCGAGAGGCGGCGGCGCACGCGAGCGCTCTGCTCGGCGTGGAGTTGGCGTGCGACTTTAAGGCTCGACTCGCGCCGACGCGCGCGGAAAATTTGTACGCATAGTGGAGTGATGATATTCATATTACATTAATACAGTGTGTTCCTTCCTTCCTTCGGTCCTTGTTCCTTTTAGTTGTTACAGTAACGTCATCGATGACGTTTTTAGTTAGTTTCGTCACGCGGCTCTGTAACCGTCGATTTCGATCGGTACGGCCGGTGAGTTCGGACAGTGCTTCTTCACGATTCTGATCAAATTGATGAGAAGCTCTTGACGCTTCAACTTGAAACGTTTCTCTCCGTAGTGTGTGTCTCCGTGCATGAACATGTCGATTTGCACGAGGAGGTGATCCGGCTCAATCTTCTTCAGCCAACACTCGGGTCGCTTGTACGACGAGTTCACGTCTGGACACGCGTTGAGGTACTCTCTGATTTCATTTGTCATCGCTTCCACCCCTTCGTAGTCGGGAATGGCGACGCGAATCGCCGGTCCGACCCACTCGTTAGGTTCGCGCGAACTGTTGATGACGTTGGCGCCGAGGAAATAACCATTCGGGATGGTGGTGACTTTACCATCCTTCGGTATGAGTCTCGTCTGGTACCATCCGATCTCTTCTACTTTATAGTCGCTCACGTTCTTCTCCTTGGAGTCGCGATACTTACCACCGCCACCGGTGAGGAAAATTTTCTCTCCCACCTTGAACGGACGCATCACCGCGAGCACCAAACCGCCGATGAGGTTACTGATGAAATCTTTAGCCGCCAAACCGAACGCCAAACCTCCGAGCCCTCCGAACGAGAACAAAACCTGCGCAGGAATGCCGAACGCGGCCAGGGTCGCCATGAGCGTGGCGATGACGACGACGGCAGAGGTGAGACGCGTGATGACGAGTTGCACCGAGGCGTCTTGACACAACGACGGGAACACGTTTCTGAGCAGTCTCGGTCCAAAGTGTTGAATCGACATAACGCCGAGGATACCCATGGCGAAAGTGTACGAACCCTTATCCCATCCGAGCTTGATGTACTCCGGAATGTCCCACTCGGTCGAGAGCTGATCGATCATGTCGCAGCCAACGTCGAAAGAGTACCCCAAGATGAAGAGTCCCTGAAACACTTGCATGGGACCAATCAACCAATGCAAAATGCTCCGCTCAAACGCCCTCGGCGCGCGAGACGGGTTCATCTTGTTTTTCGCGCTCTCGATCGCGTCGAACGCCTTTCGACGTCCGTGACGCGTGAGCCAGTTCCACGCGAAGAGCACCCACGCGTCCTCGATGTGCCAATCCTCTTGCGTCTTCGCCTCAACCGTCTCGATCGCGCGACCGACCGTGCGAAGCGTCGTTCGCATCGCGTCCGTCGACGCCGTGCGCACGTACGTCTTGAGTTCGTGAATATTGTGCACGATTCCGGACGACACCGTCGCCGTCCGCGGCGTCTCGGCGTTCGCTTTCGCGGCGGCGGCGCTCGGCGGCTTCGCCGCCGCCGCGACCACCACCACCACCAGCGCGATCCACGCCGCGCGCGCGCGCACCGCGACGAACCGCACGAGTCGTTCGAACGCATCGTTTTTCTGAACCCTCGCGTTCGCGTCGTCACCACTCCTCCCCTCTTCGCCGCCGCGTCCCTCGACCGCCGCCGGCGTCGCCTTCGCGCGTCTCGCGCCGTCCCTCGTCCCCGTCGTCCCCCACACCCCTCGCGCCGTCGACGCCGACACCCCCCCCCTCGCGCGTCGACGCACCGCGCCCGCGCGCGCACCACCGACTCGCGCGCCGCCGCCGCGCGCCGCCGCCACCACCGCCGCGCGCGCCCGACGACCCGGTCTCGGCCCCACCGTTCGACCGTTCGATCCTCGCGCGCGCGTCCGACGTCCACCGATCGACGACGTCGACACCATCGACACCATCGACACCATCGACGACATCGACACCATCGATACCATCGTCGTCGCCGTCGTCGTCCTCGCGTCGACGGTCCTCGATCGAATCGAATTGTCGCGCGACCGCCGACACGAATTCGTGAATTCGTGAATTCGACCGACACCCACATGTCCGACTCCCAGACCCCCACCCATGGTCTCGTTTCACGAATCATGACTCGTCACGAGATATAAAAAAACCACACCCACGTAGTTTACGCCTTCACACGACCGTGTAGACACACACCCACGGTTCTCGAGGCGGGGGAACGACGACGCGCGTCGGTTCGTCACAACGAACACCGCGAGAGGCGTCGTCTGTCGGAAAGACGTGAGACGGCGCGCGAGGACGGCGCGCGTGTCTTCGTTCGTTCGTTCGTTCGTTCGCGCGCGCGACGTCGCGACGTCGCGATCGATCGAACGAAGACGCGCGCGGGACATCCACGCGTTCGCGCATCTCTTCGTGTCGGATTTGACGACGCGAGCGATCGACCATTTCGCGCGCGCTCGTCATGCGCGCCGAACGCGGTCGTGGACGCGCGTCGTCGTCTTTGTCTTCCGTGTCTTCCAATGCGAGCGGTGATGTCTCGCTCGTCGGACTCGCCGCGGCGGCCGCGATGGGATCGGCGGCGTCTCGGTACGCCGAGGCGAAGAGCATCTTAGGGTCGATGACGGGGACGTGGGCGGAGGGGCGAGACGCGAAACGCGCGGTGAAAAGGACGGAGAGAGGGGCGATGAACGGTGTGCGTGAGGCGGTGGAGACGACGACGGCGTCGTACGAGCGTCGACGCGCGGAGACGCGGCGCGGGGGGAGGGCGGCGGCGAAGGCGGGCGCGGCGAGCGGCGGATTTGGGCCGAATCCGTACGCGACGTTGGAGAAGAAATCCACCGAGGTTTTGTTTGAAAACGAGGTCGTGGCGCTGGCGAATGAGGTGTCGAGAGAGCGAGAGCGCGCGGTGCGCGATATGCGGGCGAAAGGGATGGCGAGTCGCGACGCGAGCGCGGAGGAGCGACGCGCGCTCGGACGCGCCGAGGAGGCGTTGCGACGAGCCAAGGCGGAACAAAAGCGCGCCGAGAAGGATGCGCGGCGAGAGGCGGCGACGATGGAAAAGAGGCGCGAGAAGGAGGCGGCGGTGAAAAAGCCGTCGGATGATGCCGTCGAGCGCGCGCCGGCCAAGTCCAAGGAGATACCCAAAAAGGAGAAACAACCGAAAAAGGAGAGGCGCGTCGTCGTCGCCGCGCCGGCGTCGGTCGGCGTCGGTCGCGTCGTCGTGGAGATTGGTAAGTTTGTCCTTCCGGCGGTCATCGCGTGGTTCGCGCGTCAACCCAAGATCGCCGAATTGACGCTCAATTTGGAGAGGGTGACCGCGGCCAAGGCTCGTGCGGATGAGGAGGCGAGTAAAATTCGAGCGAAACTCGTCGAGCTTCGCCAACAGTTGGCGCTCGCCGAAAAGACCATCGCCGATCAGAAGGGCGCGGCCGAAACGCTCATGAACCGTCGTAAGTCGGTCAAGGAGGTTAAGATGAAGCAAATGGCGGTCGATCACAACGGACAGATGAAAAAAGTGCGCGAAGACGCCGCCAAGGAGATTGAACACGCAAAGTCGCTCGAAATCGGCGCGCGGTGGAGAGAAGAGGCGTGTCGACGCATGAAGAATCGCGCCGAGGCGACCGCGGATGAGCTTCGCGAAAAGATTGAAAAACTCGAAGCCGAACTCGAGCGCGTCAAATCCACCGCCGATGAGGAAAATCCCGTCGCCAAGGTGCAACACGCCGTGGGCGACGCGGTGCATCGAGTCGCCTCGCTCGCGAAGAGCGCCTCCAAGCTCGGTCGACCGCAGGCAAAGGACGCCGCGAAATCGTCCGAGTCGACGATCCCGAAACCGGCAAAGACGATTCCCAAGCCCAAATCCTCGACGCAATCGAATACGGGTCCCGCCGCGGGCGCGTTTGAAAAGGTGGCGTCGCTCGTTCGAAGCGTCTCCCAGCGCAACAGGAAGAACGCGAACGACGCGCCGGCGAACGAGTGAGCGCGAGAGACGGGGACGGAGCGTCTCTCTTCCGAAATTTTTGTACAGTACGATTGCGAGCGCGTGTAGCGGCGATAGTTCTCAGACTCGTCAGGTTGTGTACAGCGTATATATATTTCAGTTCAGTTCAGTATTGAGCGCGCGCGAAGAAGAAAACCCGTCGACGTCCTTCATTCTCCCAACGTCCGAATCTCACCCTTATCGCCGAGTTCGTGAAGTTTCGTGAGAAACTGTAGCACTTCGGACGTTTCTCGCAGGCTAAACTTGGCGGCGCTCACCTTGGGCGCGCTCGACACGAGAATACCGACGCCGAGTTCATCCCCGAGCTCTTCGTTTATCTCCATGAATGCGTCCTCATCCGTGACGTCGTCGCCGATGTAGATGGTGTACACTTGATCAGAGGTGAATCCTTGACCCTCTAATTCCTCAAGGAGCGCATTGCGCAGGTACGTCAGCGCCTTCCCCTTGTCCCAGGCGACGCGCGGTCGAATCTCCCACACCATCTTCCCGTCGTGCTTGATGAGACACTCCTCTCTGTCGCAAATCTCGTCGACAATCTTCTCCACCCGAGGCCTCATTTCCTCCGACACCGCTCGATAGTGCGCCGAGACGCAAAACATGTTGTGTTCGATGTTCGTTCCCGGGATGTCCTCGCACCTCTCGATCAACTCCTTCGTCACGCGATCCATGACGTCTCGCGCCCACTGCGCGGGTTGGTGCGCCAACTTCTTCTCCACCGGTTCCCCGTCCGTCGTCGTCGTCGGTCCCACGATGTCCAATCCGTGCGATCCCGCGTAATACAACTCTTGCAACTTGATGAATTGCGACACTTTATGTCTCGATCGTCCACTGATGATGGCGGTCGGGTACCTCTTCGCGCACTCTCGCACGGCGTCTCGCGTCTCCTCGCTCATAAACGCGCGATCCGGTTCGGGAACGATGGGCGTCAGCGTCCCATCGTAATCCAAAAACACCGTCAGTAGCTTCCCACGAACCAATTCTACAAACTTCTTCTCCCCGTCCTCGTCCAACGCGTTCGGGTGGTACTCTCGCCACTCGGCTTCGTCGTCCCAATACTTTGGAATGAGCCCGATCGAATCGCTTCGCTTCATCCCCGCCTCCGCCTTGTACGACCCGAACGGCGGACCGCGCGTGCGCACCTCCAACGGCCCCCCGCGTCCGAAATCCTTATACGACATGACGACGCTTCGTCGCCGATCGACGATCGACGTCGGTCGACGCCACGTCGAGCTCGAGCGCGAACGATCCGACGAGACGCCGCGCGCGATGGAATCACGCGTTGGAATCACGCGATGGAATGAATCACGCGACGTCACACGCGACGGAATCACGCGACGGAATCACGCGCGTCCGCGACCGCACGACCACACGTCACGCGCGTCGTCCTCTCGCACGAATCCACATCCACATCACCATCCGTGAGCCCCTTCGCGCGCGCGACCGGTCGAGTTCGCACCTTCGTCTCCCGGCGTCTCGACTCGGTCCCTGTCGGCGAGTCATGACTCTTCACATTTGTCTCCAATCACACACGACGGATCACTGAAAAATCTACGTATACCCCGTACGCGTCGATCG
>Ga0181573_10000499_pt1 | contig 40718 bp, 37 predicted proteins | sample 101ome_25_FD_148643 | JGI IMG/M metagenome (GOLD analysis project Ga0181573, IMG submission 148643) | Coastal salt marsh microbial communities from the Groves Creek Marsh, Skidaway Island, Georgia - 101409BT metaG (spades assembly) | ecosystem: Environmental > Aquatic > Marine > Intertidal zone...
CAATCCTTAAGCGATCAGATCATCGAAACGGGGCGTTTGCCGCGCCTTTTATGGTCAAGCGAGATTGCAGGGCGGGTGACCGAACAGGCCGCAGCGCAGACGGGGTTGGCCGTTGGCACCCCCGTCACGGCAGGCACAATTGATGCCGCCGCCGAGGCGCTGAGTGTCGGGGTGCAAGAGGCGGGTGATATGATGATGATGTATGGCTCGACCATCTTTATCATACAGCGCACCGCAGAACGGGTGAGTGACGCACGACTGTGGTATGCGCCATGGCTTTGGCCCGACAGCCACGCTTCAATGGCGGGCCTTGCCACATCGGGCACGCTGACCCATTGGTTTCGCGACAGGTTCGCCCCAGACCTGCCAAAGGACACGGCCTTTGGTGCCTTGGCGCAGGAGGCGGCAGCCTCCCCCGTGGGGGCCAATGGCGTTTTGGTCTTGCCCTATTTTTCGGGCGAAAGGACGCCGATCCATGACCCGCTGGCCAAAGGGGCGATTTTTGGTCTGAACCTGACCCATAGCCGTGGCGACATCTATCGCGCCTTAATTGAGGGGATCGCGATGGGAACTGCCCACGTCATCGAAACCTATCGCGAGATTGGCCATGCGCCCGAACGCTGTTTGGCGGTTGGGGGCGGCACGAAAAACCCGCTGTGGTTACAGGCCACCTCAGATTTTGGGAATATCCCGCAGATCGTCTGTGAAAAGACCATCGGCGCGTCATTTGGGGACGCATTCCTTGCCGCCTGCGCCATTGGGGCTGCGCGGCCTGAGGATATCATCAAATGGAACCCTGCCGCCCACGAAGTGGCGCCTAACCATAGTGCGGCGCATACCCGTCACTATAAGCTGTTCCGCCAATTATACGAGGACAGCCGTGGCGTGGCGCATAGCCTGTCGGGGGGGCAGTAATGCGGTTCGAGCGAATGTTGCCCCATCAAATTAGGCATGCGATTGCCGAAAACATGCCTGTCGCCTTGGCGCTTGGGGTTATGGAATATCACGGCGAGCATATGGCCGTTGGGATGGATCTCTTGGCGGTCACAGAGATCCTCACGCGTCTTGAGGCAGAGATGGATTTGGTGATCCTCCCGCCCTTTGCCTATGGCGCGGCCAGTTATGCTGTTGCGGGGCCAGAGGGCACGGGCAGCATGGATATTGATGCATCCAAAATTTCGGCACTGGCCGAGGACATGTTTTTTGCGCTTTTGCGCATTGGGTTTCGCAATATTCACGGCATTATCCATCACCAATCGGAAAACTTTACCGCAGGTATGCCAACCGATCTGGCGTTCAAATTCGCGGCGCGGCGCGCCCTGTTTCGGTATCTGCAAGAGACGCGCGGCGAAGGGTGGTGGGGTGACAACGCCATGGCCGATTACTATGCCGAGCACGCCACGGGCAGTGATCCCTTCAACTGGATCAAAATTCATCCGCTTATGGGGCCCGAGGTGACGGCGCACTATCCCTTTGATCATGCAGGGGCAGGGGAAACTGCCCTGATGATGGCACTTGCCCCCGATGTGGTCGAGGCTGCGCGCATGGCGCAGAACACAGCATGGTATACGTCAAGCGCGAGTGAGGCGACACCAGAGCTTGGCGAGAAAGGGGTGTCCTTGATCATGGCTGAGATGCGCAAGCGCCTGAGCTAACACCCCGCGCGCGCTAAAGCGGTGCTAAATCCACCACACCTTTTTTCAGGATAAAGCAGCCGTAAGGCCCGCTATCGGCGGTGCGGATGATACAAAAGGCCTGCTTTGCGGCCTCGTAGAAGGCAAATCGTTCCAAGGCCTCGACCAAGACAGGTGCGCCGTTTGAGGCATCAAGAACCTTCTGCATCTTGTCGAAGATGGGCACTACGCCTTCGGGGTCACCCACAACTTGCATCCGCCTAACGGGGGCAGGGACAAAGCTATCGAGCGGCATGAGGGACAGAATGGCGCGCGTTGCGGTCGGAATATCGCACCCCGCCATATCCAAAAGGCTGCCATAGGTTGTCTCTTTTGCGATGGTCACGGCGGGGTGATTGATGTCACAGATCACCAGATCATCCCCATGCCCCATTTGCATCAGCGCATAGACGATTTCAGCGGAAAGGCGCTGATCAATGCCCTTCAGCATTATTTGACCGCCCCAGCTGCCATGCCTTTGATGATGTATCGCTCAAGGATGATGCCGATGATGATCAAGGGCACAATCGCCGCAAAGGACAGCGCCGCCATAGACCACCATGAAATGCCCTGTGAGCCCGTTTGTGAGGCCACCATCACAGGCAAGGTCTTTGCCGCAGATGAGGTCAGAAGTGCTGCAAAGAAATACTCGTTCCATGTCAGCACAAGCGACAAGATGAACGCGGCCACCATACCGGGCAGGGCTATTGGCATCACAATGGTGCTAAAGGCCCCCCAGATCGACAAACCATCAACCAAAGCTGCTTCTTCTAACTCGGTCGGGATCGAGCTGAACTGATCCCGCATGATCCAAATAACAATGGGCAAAACCGTCAGCGTATAAAGCAAGATCAACCCAATCCGCGTGTCGAGAAGATCAAGCGATTTATATAAAACCAAAAAGGGCAGGGCCAAAACCACAGGCGGCAGGATCAACTGGCTGAGGAAAAAGAACGAGATGTCCGAATTGCGCATAAAGCCAAATTTATAGCTGAACCGTGACAGTCCATAGGCGGCGCAACTGCCCAAAACCACCGCCAAGAATGAAGCCGTGACAGAGACAACAGTCGAATTCCAAAAGCGCTTGAGAAATTCTTCGCGCACGGTGGATTCATTTCCGATCGTATCAGGTGACAGGCCAAGCGACCGCCACCCCAACCAATTGGGCGTGAAATCTGCCCAAGGGATGATATTGCCCTGCATCACATCAGGCGCGGTCTTAAAGGCTGTTGTGGCTGTCCAAAAAATTGGAAACAGGCACACAATGGCCCATAGGATCAATACGCCATAGATCAGACCGCGCGAGAGATACCAAACGGGACGAAATTTGCGGTCAGTGTCACTGTCTTTGAAAATCTGCGCCGACATTTTAATACCTCGGTTTCATCCAGCGATCTGCCAGTTTCATCAGGATTGTCATCGCAATCACGATCACAACCAAATAAACAATCGCCAAAAGCGTGCCATATCCCACATTGGATCGGTCACGATATTCTCGGAAAATAAAGCTGGTTACACTATCGGTCGCGCCGCCTGGCCCGCCCGAGGTGATGTTGATGATGATATCCGCCAATTTGAGCTTAAAGATAATGCGGATCAAAATCGCAGTGATGGAAACGGGCAACATTAAGGGGAAGGTCACCTCCCAAAATTGCCGCCATTTCGAGGCGCCATCGACCTCGGCCGCTTCGAATAATTCGCGTGGGATTGCCTGAAGTCCTGCAAGGATCATGATCATCATGAAGGGGATGAACGTCCACGCGTCCATCATCATGATCATCGCACGCGCAACCCCGGCAGAGCCGAAGAAAGACGGGCTTGCCCATCCCAACCATTGACCAAAATCACTGATATAGGAACCCAGCCAAAACAGCGGGGCAGGCAGGTCGGCTGAAGGCTCGGAGGCGATATAGCGCATAAAGCGCGAAATCGGGCCAAAGCGGATTTCCAACATGGATTTGCCAATCATCCAGCTGACCGCAACGGGGGACAGCATCAATGGCAGAAGGAAGGCCACACGAAAGAATTTGCGCGCCCGAATTTGCCCGTTCAGCAACAGCGCAAGGCCAAAGGCAATCGCATATTCCACAACAATAGCGGCCGTATACCAAACCATGTTGCGCATCGCATTCCAGTAAAACGGGTCGCCCGCCATCTGCCGCAGATTGTCGATGCCGTTAAATTGCCGCCCATCGGGCGAGGAGAGGTTCCAATCCGAAAAGGCAATGATCAATCCAAAGAGCAGCGGGAACACCACCATAGAGATCACGAATAATGCGGCGGGCAGAACAAATAATGTGCGCTTTCCATGTTCGCCGCGGATCAAAACTTGCGACACGCAAAGGCAGGTTGACCAAAAGAGATACGCATAAAGGGAGGGCCGCCAATTTTCAAACCCGATGGACAGCGTGCCAATCCCATCAAGGGTCTGTAAGACCATGATCAAGGCCATCAGCGCGGCTGATCCCCAGACAAGGCTTTTTCCCAAACGGCGGCGTTGATCCGAAATATCATCCGCCGTCACCACGTGAAGCCTGTCGCCGTCTTCCATGCCTATCGCCCGATTTATTGTGTAAATGGATTAACAAATCTGTGGCCGACCCCGAAAGATCGGCCACAGCGTATTTTTGCCCTTAGAGCCCGAGAGAGGCGCGATAGAGGCTGATTTGGGTGTCACGACCGATTTGATCCGTGATTCCCTCCCATGCGGCTGCAATCGCATCAGCGGTCTCTTGTGCCGATCCGTATTGACCCGCAAAGCCTTTGGCCAATTCGTCTTCCGCCACCGAATAATATTGGAAGATGCCAGGGATACGAGGCTCAATCGCCGCATTGGGGTGGTTGTAGCTATCCGCGTTCGAGCCCAGATAATCCTCGACATAATCGCGGTCATAGCCCGCTGCTTCCCATTCGTCATACTGGAAGTGCGAGTTACGATAGGGCTGGAAGCCCGATGGATAGGCCGACATCCACAGCGAGATATCTTTGCCACCGAGATGTGCCGCCGCTGACCAAGCCGCTTTGCGCTTGACGTCATCGCCCTGCACGTTTTTGGTGACATAGATGCCCCAGCCCAGATAGGCCATGTTGGGCGCTTCGTTATAGCTGTCTTCCCACTGGCCCGTTTGCGAGTTGTAGACCCGATCCGAACCTGGGTTGATGCCGAAGCCCACAACATCCCCCACAACGGAGGTGTCTGAAGTGCGCGCGTTCGAGCCAATATCACCCCACCACATCAGCATCGACCCTGTGCCTGCCAAGAATTGCTGGAAGCCCGTTGTGCCAGGATCAGCATTGATCTGATCCGCAGGGTAAGCGCCTGGGGTTTCGATCAAATCCATCACATCTTGGATGGCCTGAACCCATGCTGGGTTGTTCACCCGCGGGGCCATTGTGTCTGGATCAAACAGCCACGCGGGATCATTTGGGTGCTTGGCATATGCAGCCGCGCGGTTGGCGATGAAGTAGAAGCCAAAACCACCCCAACCTTTGAGCGGATCAAGATAGCCATGTGCAGGTAGACCAGTCAGCGGGTCGGTCTTGCCAACCAAATCCTTGGTCACTTGGTTCACCTGTTGCCATGTGCGTGGCACCTCGGCCCCACCGATTGCGCCATCGCCGAAGTAATCCTTGCGATAGCAGAATGTGTGGCAGTCGCCATCAATGGTGATGCGATAGGATTTGCCATCCCATGTCCCCACAGGTGGCTGCAAATACCCAACCAAATCATCGGCTTCGATCTGGTCTTTCACCCATTCTGGCATTTCATCCAACAGACCCTTGCCTGCGGTGTCGCCTTCAAATGGGGCGCCCATTTCGATGATGTCGAAGTCAACTGTGCCAGTGGCAATTGCCTGCTGCAAGCGGGGGTTATAATCGGCCTGTGCAAGGTCGATCCAGTTGATCTTCGCGCCTGTGTAGGCCTCCCATGGCTTGAGGAACCCGCGGAACAAGAAGTTATGCAGGTTTTGGTTGTTGAGGCCCAAGAAAGTCAGTTCAACACCTTCAAATTCGCCTTCCGCAACATTCTCTCGGACCGGACCAAGGCATAACTCTCCAACGCGCTGCCAGTCTGCATCGGTCGGTGAGCCCATTCCTACCCCCGGAATTTGTAGAATTTGAGCGCGGACGTCACTATGACCTGCTGCGTTCGCAACTTTAGGTGCTGTCAAGGCACCAGCGCCACCTACGGCGGCAATTGCGCCGACACTGGCGGCACCTTTGAGCATATTACGGCGGCTCATTTGCGCTGCCATAATAGCCTTATACATTTCAACTTTCACGACCTATCCTCCCAGATATTTTTCGCGTCTTTGACAACAGTCGGTGTGCCAGCTTCGCCCGCCTCCCGCGGATAGTGCTGATTTCGCTCAAGCTAGCCGCTCCACCTTTTCAGCCAGATTTGCATCTGTCAAGATTCTAACATGTTAGTATGCTTAAGTCATGGACAGCACAAAATTTTCCTCTTAACGTCCAAGCCAAAGCGCATGAGAGGAGTGACAGAATGGCAGGCGTAGAAATCCGATCTTTGCTGAAGTCTTACGGCGAAACGGCCGTGTTGCATGGGTTGGATGTCGATATTGAGGATTGCGAATTTGTTGTTCTGGTGGGCCCCTCGGGATGTGGGAAATCCACGCTTTTGCGCATGATTGCGGGGCTTGAGGGGATCACAGGGGGCACGATTCATATTGGGGATCGTCTGGTCAACAACCTGCCGCCCGCCGAGCGGGACATCGCGATGGTGTTCCAGAATTACGCGCTTTACCCTCATAAGACCGTGCGTGCCAATATGGCCTTTTCGCTGCGGATGCGCGGCATGGATAAGGGCGAGATCAACAGCCGGGTTGATCGTGCTGCCGAGATTTTGGGTCTGACCCCCTATCTTGATCGTTATCCCCGCGCGTTGTCAGGCGGGCAGCGCCAACGCGTTGCCATGGGGCGCGCCATTGTGCGTGATCCGCAGGTGTTTTTGTTTGATGAGCCGCTTTCAAACCTTGATGCGAAATTGCGCGTGCAAATGCGCACCGAAATTCGGGAATTGCACCAAAGGCTACAAACAACCACCGTTTATGTGACCCATGACCAAATCGAGGCGATGACGATGGCCGATAAGATTGTGGTCATGCAGGGCGGCTATATCGAACAAATTGGCACCCCGCTTGAGCTATATGACCGCCCGCGCAATGTCTTTGTTGCGGGCTTTATCGGCAGCCCTTCGATGAATTTCTTCGAAGGGCAGGTGGTTAAATCTGGGCGCTCTCTGGCGGCGCAGACCGGTGGTGCGGTGGTTTCCTTGCCAAAAGGGGCGGGCGTTGCCGAAGGCCAAGAGGTTATCATCGGCATCCGCCCCGAGGCCCTGCAAATCGCGGATAAGGGGATTTCTGGCACGATTTCAGTGATTGAGCCAACAGGTTCAGAGACCCATGTGATGTTGCGCCATAGCACAGGGCAGGATTTTACACTGATCTCGCGCGAGCGGCGCGATTTCAAGGTGGGTCAAGCGATAACGATGACGGCTGATCCAGATCACCTGCATATTTTCGATAAATCCACCAAAGAACGCGTGTGATCATCACTATTCGAGAAAAAGGGGGGTATCATGCTGAAAGGAATTGATCCAAGGCTTAATGCCGATGTTTTGCATGTTCTGCGCATGATGGGGCATGGCGATGTTCTGATCATTGCGGACACGAATTTTCCATCTGACTCGGTTGCCCGCGCTACGGTTTACGGCAACCTATTGCGCATGGATAACCTCACCGCTGCCGAGGCGGTCGAGGCGGTTCTTTCGGTCATGCCCCTTGATACTTTTGTTGATGATTTCGCAGGCCGTATGGAAATTGTGGGCGAGCCTGACACAATCCCCGCCGTTCAGGCCGAGGTGCAGCAAAAAATCAACGCTGCCGAAGGGGCGGAGCGGCCCATGATCAGCATCGAGCGATTTGCCTTTTATGATATGGCGCGGCAAAGCTATGCTGTGATTCAAACGGGCGAGCGGCGTTTTTACGGCTGCTTCATGCTGCGCAAAGGCGTGATTGGCCCTGACGCATAGGGGAAATGGATGTCTAAGGCGATTGTGATTTTGGGCGTATTTGTGGCTGATACGGCCTATACCGCGCCGCGTCAGCCCGTGATGGGCGAGACGCTGATTGGGTCACGTTTTGTGTTGGGGCCAGGTGGCAAAGGGTCGAACCAATCGGTTGCGGCGGCTAAGGCAGGCGGGGAAGTGCATATGATCACGCGGCTTGGCCAAGATGATTTTGCCAAGATGGCCCTTGATCTTTGGGCCGAGTGTGGCGTGACCCCCCATGTCAGCCACCATCCCGAAAGCTATACGGGGGCTGCGTATATTTTTATCGAAGAGGGCAGCGGCAATAACGCGATTATCGTCAGCCCTGGTGCGGCCGCGGAGATTGCGGTTGCTGATCTTGAGGCGCGCGCCAGCGTCATCAACACGGCAAAGGTTTTCATGACCCAACTTGAACAACCCTTGTCCGCCGCGAAACATGGGTTGAGCATGGCGAAATCCGCAGGGGCGCTTACGATCTTAAATCCCGCACCTGCGCAAGAATTGGGGCGGGATATCTTGGGCCTTTGTGATTATGTGACGCCCAATGAAATTGAGGCGGAGCAGTTGACAGGGGTAAAGGTGACCACCCCTGAAAGCGCGCAATTGGCCGCGCAAAAATTGCTTAATCTTGGTGCCAAGGCGGCGGTGATCACCTTGGGTGAGCAAGGCGCCCTTTACCATGATGGGCAGCAAACCCTGCACCAACCCGCCTTTAATTGCGGCGCGGTGGTCGAGACAACGGGCGCGGGGGATGCGTTCAATGGCGGCTTTGCTGTGGCGCTTGCCGAAGGGCAGGGGATCGAGGCCGCGTTGCGCTTTGCTTGCGCGACTGCAAGCCTGTCTGTCACCCGCCAAGGCACGGCGCCGGCAATGCCAACCCGCCCCGAGATTGAGGCGGTCGTGTCCTCGTAAGTCGCGCTTTGTGATTGCTGCGCTTCCCTGCTTTGGGTCATAGTCAAACGCGGAGAGGGGACGGGTTTGATGCGCAAGGCGAAAATCACGCTTCGGGATGTTGCAGCAAAAGCGGGGGTTTCACCCTCTGCCGTGTCGCGCGCCTTTACCGATGGTGCATCTGTTTCGCCTGCGGTGCGCGCGCGGGTCGAGGCCGCCGCCGCTGCCCTTGGCTATCGCCCGAACGCCTTGGCCTCATCCCTGACCACTGGACGCAGTAAGCTGATTGGCTTGGTTGCGAATAATTTCCAGAACCCCGTCTTTCTCGAGATTTTCGATCAGTTCACCCGTGGCTTGCAGCAGATGGGCTTGCGGCCACTTTTGGTTAATCTCAGCGATGTGAGCGATATTGAACAAGCCGCTGCAATGTTGCGGCAATATTCGGTGGATGGGGTGGTGGTGGCCTCATCCACCTTGCCCGCTGGTTTGGTCGAGCAATTCTATGAAGAGGGCGTTCCTGTGGTTCACGCCTTTGGTCGCCATGATCCGCAGGCGCGGGTCAATGTTGTGGGCATTGATAACCACGCTGCAGGCCGTTTGGCGGGCGAGACATTAATCGCACGCGGCTATCGCGAGATCGGGTTTCTGGGTGGGCCAGAAGGGGCCACCTCAACCCAAGATCGTTTGGCGGGTTTCCGCGCGGCCCTTGCAGAGGCAGGGCTTAGCTGCCGCGCGCGCTTTGTGCCCGCCTATCGGTTCGAGGCGGGGCAGGCGGCTATGTCCGCGGAACTGTCAGCGGGGCCTGCGGAGGTTTATTTTTGTGGCGATGATATTCTATCCATAGGCGCCATGGCCGCGATTGGCGCGGCAGGTCTACGCTGCCCTGATGATATTGGCATATTGGGGCTGAATGATATGGCAATGGCCGCGTGGCCTAATATTCGCCTCACCACGATTGCGCAGCCGATTGAGGCGATTGTGGGGGCTGCGCTGTCGCTTGTCGTGCGCCTGAGTGAATACCCCAGCCCGCAGGCTGAGGCACAGATGTTTCCCTGTCATTTGGTCGAACGCGCAAGTTTGCGTGCGCTTAACCCCTGAACATAGGCGGGCGGGCCTCCTGCCACGCGCCGTGATCTTTGGCTGAGGCCACCGCCGCATAAACAGCAGCCAGCGAGCGACATCCATCTTCTGCCGTTGGTAACCCATCACGGGCCTGACCGCGAATGGCATCGGCCAGATCGCAGTAAATATTGGCCACAGCCAAGGGAAACCCTTCGGGATGTGCAATGGCGACACGGCTGAGGCGGGTGGCCTCGTCATGCAAGCCCCCTTCGCCCTTTTCGATGATCTCGGTGCGCCCGCCTGTGCGGGTATAGATCAATTGATTGGGCTGCTCTGACGCCCATCTTAACCCACCTTTTTCGCCAAAGACCTGAATGTCAAACCCGTGTTGGCGGCCAATCGCAACCGAAGATGTCCAGAGTCGCCCGACAGTGCCCTTGGACATTCGGAAATTCACCATCGCGTCATCTTCCAGCACGCGCGATGAAATTGTTGAGGCGAAGTCAGCGGACAATGTGGTGACGTGATCATCACAAATAAACCCTGCCATATGCAGCGCATGGATCCCACAATCAGCAAACTGCCCAGAAACACCCGCCATCGCAGGGTCATAGCGCCACCGCACCCGTGGGTTATCGGCATCTTCCGCATCGCCGTGATGGCCATGGCTGAAATTGGTGACGACCAACCGAATGTTGCCCAATTCTCCCGCGCGCACCATGGCACGCGCCTGACGGATCATCGGATAGGCGGAATAGCAATAATTCACCGCGCAAATACGGCCAGTCGCGCGGGCGATTTTTACGATTTCTTCGCCTTCTTCGACTGTCACCGTCATGGGCTTTTCGCAAAGAACGTTGAAACCTGCCTCAAGAAAGGCTTTGGTGATTTCAAAATGCGTGGAATTTGGCGTGGCCACAGTCACAAGGTCAACGCGATCCTCGCGGGCGCTTTCCCCTGCCAACATCTCGCGCCAATCGCCATAGGCGCGATCAGCGACAATTCCTAGACGCTGCGCATAGGCGCGACCCACATCCGCGCGGTGATCCAAAGCGCCTGCCACAAAGTCAAAATGCCCGTCCGCCTGTGCGCCTAAGCGATGTGCAGGGCCGATCTGGCTGCCTTCGCCACCACCGATAAGACCCCATTTCAGTTTTGTCATGATTTGATCTCTTTTCGCTTAAAAACCAATGGATTGCAGATAGGCGCGGTTGGCGCGTGCGTCATCAATGGGGCGCACATCTAGGGTTGGGTCGCAATCTTGCTCGACTGTGCACCAGCCTTCAAAATTAGCATCCAAAAGAACCTTGCGCACCGCCTCAAAATCTACATCGCCTTGGCCAAGGTTGCAGAAAATCCCCTGTCCGCAGGCCTCATAAAACCCTGTGCGATTGGCAATCACATCTGCCTTAACCTTGGGGTCTATATCCTTGAAATGCATATAGGAAATTCGACTGACATATTTTTGCATGAAGGCCACAGGATCAAACCCCGCATAGGAGTGATGGCCCGTGTCAAAGCAGATTTTCAAAAGGCCCTCATCAACCTCATCAAGCAGGCGGATCAATTCAGGTTCAAAATCCATAAATCCAGCCGCATGAGCGTGGATGCCAACCGTTAGGCCATAGTCTTCGGCGCCAATCCGCGCGCTTTCTACGATGCGGTCGCGAAAGCCAGTCCATTCGGCCTTATCCATCTGCACCGCCTCATCAGCGCGGCCCGCAGTAGGGGCGCGGCGCGGTGAGATACTGTCGATAATCACCAGATGCTCGGCCCCATGTGCCTTGAGGGCGCGGGCGGTGCGATGCGTGGCATCGAGCACATCCTCACATGCGTCAGGGTCATGATAGGGGCGGAAAATCACGCCGCCAATCAAGGTGAGGCCAAATTCATCCAGCGCCTCGCCCAAAATTGTGGGATCTTCGGGCATAAAGCCAACAGGCCCCAGTTCAATCCCGCGATAGCCCGCCTCGGCGCAATCCTGCAGGACTTTGCGCCATGTTGGATTGCGGGGGTCATTTGCAAATTCAACACCCCAAGAGCAGGGCGCATTGCCGATTTCGATTGTCATAATGGGTTATGCCCTCGTTTAAACAGATGAAATATCGCACCACGCGCCTTGATCGCTTGAGGCGATTACGGCAGCAATCACGCGGTTCACATCGTGACCATCGCGGAAGGTGGGCCAAATCGCCTCGCCCGTTTCAATCGCGCGCAGAAAATCACGGGCTTCGATGATGATTTGGTCTTGATAGCCCGTGCCATGACCTGGCCCTTGGCAAAAGGGCAGATAATCAGGATGCGCAGGCCCCGTTAAAATCTTGCGAAAGCCGCGCGTGGCCTCTGGCCCTGTCATCTCATAGAGCCAGAGCGCGTTTTGATCTTCCTGATCAAATCGAATGGCGCCTTTGGTGCCTGTGATCTCGTAAGCATAGCCCATTTTGCGGCCAGTCGCGATGCGCGAAGCATAGATTTGCCCCATGGCCCCGTTTTCAAAGCGACACATGAACTGCGCATGGTCGTCATTGCTCACCTCGCCCTCGGGCCGTGATTTGTGGACGGTTTCATAAACCCCCATGACCGATGCAATGGGCCCCATCAGCGCAAGGCTAGCGTTGATGATGTGCGGGGCCAGATCCCCCATTGTGCCATTCGCCATTCCCGATGTGCGCCAATTTGCGGGCAGGTTTGGATCGGCTAAAAAATCCTCGGTATGTTCGCCGCGAAACCATGTGATTTGGCCAATTGCCCCCTGTGCAATCAGCGCGCGGGCATATTGGCTGGCAGGGGTGCGGATATAGTTGAAGCCGACCATATTGGCGACACCTGCGGCCTCTGCCGCTGCGACCATAGCCTGACTTTCCGCTAAAGAAGCGCCAAGGGGTTTTTCGCATAAAACAGGTTTTTTCGCCGCGAATGCCGCAAGCGCGATGTCTTGATGTGTGGTTTGCGGCGAGGCGATGATAATGGCCTCCACCTTTGGATCATTGACCAAAACGCGCCAATCATCGGTCGCGCGGGCAAAACCATATGCGGCGCGATAGGTTTCTGCGCTGCTTGTGCTGCTCGCGCAGACCATTTCCAAACGGGGCCGCAATGTGGTGTTGAACACCGCACCAACGGCGGACATGGCCACGGCATGGGCCTTGCCCATATAGCCGCCTCCGATAATTCCTATCCCAATTTCTGACATGGCGGCCCCCTCGTGAAATGCACTTGCAAGCGGTTGCAAAAGAAGTAGCTTTGAACGCATAGTCATGCAAGCACGATTGCAGTGCACGCAAGGTCACGAATGAGGGGCGGGGGCCAGTGTCCGAATTATCTGCGCAATTACACAATGGGATCGCAAAAGGCAGTTTCGTGGTTTTTGGCCGCGCGGGCATGGATCTCTATGCCGATCCGATTGGGGTAAAGGCCGAATTTGGCGAAAATTTTCGGGCCGATCTTGGCGGGTCGTCTGCGAATATTTGCGCAGGCCTCTGTAAATTGGGGATGCAAGCCGCGCTTGTGACTTCGCTGAGCGATGACACGGTGGCGCGGTTTATCCGAAACAAGCTGATCCAGTATGGCGTGGATGTGGGGCATATCCGCACTCTAGCGGGGGAATACCGCTCCTCCTTGGCGGTTTATGAATCGGTGATGGAGGATTTTCAGGTCTGCATCTATCGCAACAATGCAGTCGATTTTCAGGTCACGCCTGAGGATGTTGCCGATATTGACTATGGCCGCTTTGGCGCGCTTGTCACCGCAGGCACGGTTTTCGCAGCGGAACCTTCGCGCAGTGCCACCTTTGCCGCTTTTGATTTGGCCGAAAAGGCGGGTGTGCCGATTATATTTGATATTGATTATCGGCCCTATTCTTGGCCCTCGCCCGAAGTTGCAGCCGATGTTCTGACCCGTGCGGCAGACGCATCGGCGATGATTGTCGGCAATGACGAGGAATTCGGATTTATGGCAGGCGCTTATGAGCGCGGTCTTGACGCGGCACGGGGCTTGGCTGCGCGGGGCAAATTGGTGATTTACAAAATGGGGGCCGAAGGCGCGATCACCATGACGGGGGATCAGGAGTTTCGCACAGGCACCTATCCCGCCACGCCGCTCAAGCCTGTTGGGGCGGGAGATAGTTTTATGGCCGCAACCCTTGCGGCCTTGGCCAATGGTGCAAGCCTTGCCGATGCCGTGGATCAAGGTGCCGCTGCTGCGGCCATCACCGTCTCGCATCCAGGTTGTGCGGGGGCCATGCCCGACCGCGCGACCCTATCCCAATTCATTGAAATTCATCAGTAAAGGAGGGGCCCGATGCATATCCCACCCCATGACAACCAAAATAAACCCATCGTTGACGTAGATCATGATTTGGTGCCGCTGAATTATTTCAACATCGTTAAGCTGAAAAAGGGCGAGGTGTTCGACTATCAGGTTGCGGGATATGAGACCTGCATCGTGCCCGCTACGGGCAGTGTCGATGTAGATGTCGATGGCGCGTCCTATCCCCGCCTTGGCAATCGCGGGGTCGATGTTTGGGATGGCGAACCTGAGGGGGTTTATGTTCCCGTGGGCGCGCGGGTGCGGATCAAATGTGTCAGTGACATGACCGAAACCTTCATTGCGGGGGCCAAATATGACAAGGTTTTGGAGCCGTTTGATGTGCGCGAGGCAGAATTAGATGTGATCCAATACGGATCGGATGACACCAAAACGCATCGCAAGATCAAACATATTCTCGGCACTAAATACGCGGATAAGGTGGGGCGGCTCTTGGTTTCGGAATTGTTCACTGTAGGGGCAGGGGGATGGTCGGGCTTTCCCAGCCACAAACATGACACGGATCGAACCGATGACGCGGGCGAGATCATCGAAACCCGTCACGATGAAACCTATAATTTCCGCTTCCGCCCGAATTACGGGTCGGGTGTGCAAATGTTGCAACGGGTCGATAATGAGGTGGGCGAAGCTTATCATATCATGGATGGCTCGACCATTTTGCTTGATAGTGGCTATCACCCTTGCGCCGCGCTGCCGGGCTATGAGATGTATTACTTCACCATTCTAGGCGGGCTGAGCCAACGCTCGCTCAAACAATATTTCCAACCAACCCATGCCGAACAGATCCACACGATCCCAGGCATTTTGGACATGGTGGCCAAGTTTAAATGACCCGCGCGACCCTCACCGATGTCCTGACCCCTGCCTTGGCCCAAGGTTATGCGGTGGCAGGGGTGGTCTGTTTGGGGTGGGAAGACGCGCGCGCTTACACGCGCGCCGCGGAATTAGAAGGGCTGCCCATCATTTTGCAGGCGGGCCCGGGCGCGCGGGCGCATATGCCGATTTCGGTTTGGGGGGCGATGTTTGGCGAATTGGCCGAAAGCGTTTCGGTGCCCGTGGTCAGCCATTTGGATCACGGCACATCACTTGAGGATTGCGCCGCAGCAATAGCGGCAGGGTTTTCCTCGGTGATGTTTGACGGCTCGGCGTTGCCCCTGTCGCAAAACATTGCCCGCACCGCCGAAATCGCAGAGATGGCCCATGCGGCGGGTGTCTCGTGTGAAGGTGAGATTGGGTATGTCGGCTATGCGGATGGGGCAAAATCGCGGGGCACGGACCCTGAGGAGGCTGCCCGATTTGCCCAAGAGACGGGCATAGATGCAATGGCGATTTCCATTGGGAATGTGCATTTGCAACAAGAAAAGCACCAAGGTCTGGATTGCAACCGCCTTGCTGCGATTGAGGCGCTTTGTGACATTCCACTGGTTATTCATGGCGGCTCAGGCGTGCCTGTGCGAGAGCGTCAAGATTTGGCGCGCATGTCTAAGATTTGTAAATTCAACATCGGAACCGAATTGCGCATGGGGTTTGGTGCGGCCTTGTCCCATGTGATGTCAGAGCAGCCCGCTGAATTTGACCGTATCAAAATCCTTGGCCAAACCGAGGAAGCCTTGGTCGCGCTGACCCGCCCCATTTTGCGCGCGCTGAAACCCTAAACCTCCAGATCGTGCAGATGCGCCTGATAGGGTTTTGCAGTTGGGGGTAAGGTTTTCTCAATCCGATATTCGGGGTCACTCAACTGCATTTTCAGCGCATGCGCCACCTCGCGCAGCCCATCGACAAAGCCACGATTTGCAGGCGGCAGATCATGTTTGATCACCTCATGCAGGGTGGGCAGATTGTGATAGGGCACCATGGGGAACATATGATGTTCAACATGGTAATTCATGTTCCAATAGATGAAACGGCTGATGGGGTTCATGTAAACGCTACGGGAATTGAGGCGGTGATCCAGCACGTTATCGGCCATGCCTGTATGCTGCAGCAAGCCCGTCATGATCAGATGCCATGAGCCCAAGAGGGCAGGGCCAACGCCCACCAACATCAATGGCAAGATCGACCCCGTGATCGGCACCAATGCCAAAACCGCGGCGCAGATCGCAAGCCAAATCTGCGCAATCACCTGCGCCTTTTTCCAATAGCGGTCAGGGGTGAAACTGCGTTCTTCTTTGTTCAGCCCATAGAGGGCATGGCGGAACGTGGCCTTGAACCCATCCCATGTATGGCTGCCAATAAAGAGCCACAGAACCTTAAATATTTGCGGCGGGCGCATGGTGATAATTTCGGGATCACGGCCCACGATGATCGTGTCGGTGTGGTGACGGGAATGGCTCCATCGCCACAAGACAGGATTACGGAACAGCATGAAGCAAGCAATGTGATAGACCACGGCATTCATCCAAGGGGTCAAGAACGCCGTGCGATGACCTGCCTCGTGCCAGCGGCTATCTGCGCCTGCGGTGTAAAATGTGGCATAGATCACCCAAAAGGGCGCTGACCACCATGACCCCCACAGCATGATCCCGCCCGTGGCAGAGGCGATCAAGACCGCGAAATAAAGGATCGTATCACGAATGGCAGGCCCGTCTTTGCGCTGCATCAGGCGGCGCATATCCTCGCGCGGGATATCTGAGTGATACCACTGCGCGGCAGCCAGACCCTTTTCCTCTGCCTCGACCGCAGATGCGCCAAGCAGGCTGTAATCTCGGGTGATCTTGTTCACGGGCATCCTCCCTTATGCACGCCTTTACAGATGCAACCATTGCCACTCATTTCTGTCAATCCTTTCCACGATTAACCGCTTTGCGCCTTGCCGCCCAAAGGGGCAGCGGTTAGGTTTTGCGCGAAAAGAGGCATTGCCAAAGGAGGGGCAGACCCATGGGTCAGATTGATCAATCACAATTCGCCATATATCCGAGCCTTAAGGATAAATCCGTCTTTGTTACGGGCGGTGCATCTGGGATTGGCGCGGAAATCGTCAAGGCTTTTGCGGCGCAAGGCAGCCGCGTTGGTTTTGTCGATATTGATGCCAAGGGCGGTGCGGCCTTGGCCGCCGAATTGGGCGATACTGTGCATTTCGAGCAATGTGACCTGCGCGATATTTCTGCATTGCGAACAGCCTTCAAAAAATTGGCCGAGGCCTGCGGGCCCGCACATGTTTTGGTGAATAACGCCGCCCGTGATGATCGTCATGATTGGCGGACAGTCGAACCAGATTATTGGGACGAGCGATATGCAACGAACCTGCGTCATATGTTTTTCGCCATTCAGGCCGTAGCGCCCGCGATGATTGAGGCGGGTGGTGGCTCGATCATCAATTTTGGGTCGAACTCTTGGATGCAGGCCAGCGGCGATATGCCCGCCTATACCAGTTCCAAATCGGCCGTGCACGGCCTGACCCGCACAATGGCGCGCGATTTGGGGGATCACCGCATTCGGGTAAATACGGTCGTTCCGGGCTGGGTGATGACAGAGCGGCAAAAACAGCTTTGGGTGACGCCTGAGGCCTTGAAAGAGGCGCTTGATCGTCAATGTCTGCCCGATGAGATCGAACCGGTTTATCTCGCGCGGATGGTTTTGTTCTTGGCCTCTGACGATGCGGCCATGTGCACCGCCAATAATTACATGGTCGAAGCTGGATCAATCTAAGAAACCAAGGGTGCGGCACATTTGCCGCCCTTATTCCTTGCTTGGGACATCTTCCCACAGGACAAAGAAATTCCACCCGCAATAGACCGCGATGGCCGCGATGAATGAGGCCCACCCATAGGTTTGGTTCCAAATCTCGACCCCTGTCCAGAGGCAGAGAAATATGGTCAAGGCCACCCGCCGCCACAGCGGGTTGAAAATGGGATCAGCAAGGGCTTTATGCGCCGCCATTTCTCACCCTTTTTGGGCCTGATCCCACAGCGCCGAAAGGGTGCGATAGCGATCTGCCATTTGCGAAATTGCCTGCGCATCGCTGATTTGCCCCGTAAGCCACGCGCGGGCTGCATCGCCAAAAATTGTGCGCCCAACTGCAAACCCTTTGACCAAAGGCTGACGGGCGGCGAAGGAGAAACTTGCGGCCAAATCATCGGCGGGGGCATCAAGGCCCAAAACCAAAATACCCCGCGTATGCGCATCGTTTGCTGTGATTGTTTGGGTCACAGCGCCCCATGAGGCGTCATCGGCAAAGGGTTCCAATTTCCACCAATCGGGAAATATGCCTGCATCGTAAAAGCGTTGGATCACGGCGGGGGTGGTTGTCTGATCCACTGCGCCGCGTTTTGAGGGGATCACCTCAAGCAAGAATTCCAACCCATTGCGGCGGGTCGCCGCAAAGAGGCGGCTTACGGTGTCGATCTGGTTTTGCCACAGTGCATCGTCATCTTGGGGATGGCAAAAGCACAGGCATTTCACCACATGATTGCGCGGCCACTCCTTAAGCCCGCCGAAATCGGGGCCAAGTTCAGGTTCAAGCACCAAGGGGCAGGAGCCCGGCCATTCCACAGGGCGGCCAATCCAAAGCGAGCTGTCAGATGCCGCCTGCAAGGCAGAGCGACCCAATCGGTTGTCACATAAAATGCCATATCCCGCCCGATCATCCGCCACAACGCGTGCCGCCTCAAGGCATAGCTCTTTGAACGCATCAATCTTGGCGGGGTTTGCCCCCTCCATCTCTTCAAGTTGCATACGATGGTCAAAAGCAAAGATGTGCATATCGGGTAAATCTGGCCCCCGATTGGTGGCCCAATGAACCTGCTCTAACGGCCCGTCATTGCGCAAGTCGGGCCGCGTGATCCCGCGTGCAAGGAAGAATTGCAGTTCCTCCCATGACGGATAGGCGGGTGTGCAGCCATGGCGAGACACCGCAAATGCGCCGCAGGCATTGGCGTATTTTAGTGCGGTCGCCCAATCAATCTGACCCGCGGGGCAATCAAGCCACCCTTTGATAAGGCCGGACATAAACCCGTCCCCCGCGCCAAGCACGTTGAACACCTCAATCGCAAAACCCTGACCTGCGATCCCGTCATCCAGGCTTGTAGGGATCTCGCCTGTGATTGCCACGGCCCCCGCGGCCCCGCGTTTGCACACCAATGTGGCACCACTGACTGCGCGCACGGCCCGCAGCGCCGTCAGCGTATCGGTGCTGCCGCCTGCAATGTGAAATTCTTCCTCTGTGCCCACGATTAGGTCAAAGAGATGCAAGGTTGATTGCAGTTTGGCCGTAACGGCCGCGCTTTCAACAAAGCGGCTTTCACCATCGCCATGCCCTGCTACGCCCCAGAGGTTCGGGCGATAATCAATATCAAGGGCGGTGCGGGCACCCCCCTCGCGGGCTAAGCGCAAGGCTTTTAATACCGCGGCTTCGGTCTGCGGGTGGCTGAGATGCGTGCCTGTTGCCACAACTGCGCGGGCGCGCGCGATATAGGCGGGGTCGATATCGTCTTCGCACAGCCCCATATCGGCGCAATTCTCGCGATAGAAAATCAAGGGAAAGCGTTCTTGATCACGGATGCCCAACAGCACCAATGCGGTCAGGCGATCGGGATCGACTTTGATGCCCTCGATATTGACCCCTTCGCGGGTCAGTTCTTCGCGAATAAAGCGCCCCATATGCTCGTCACCCACACCCGTGATAAGGCCGGATTTCAGTCCCAAACGCGCTGTGCCTGCGGCCATATTGGTGGGTGAGCCGCCAATATATTTGTCAAAGCTGCGCATATCCTCCAAGCGGCCACCGATTTGGGCGCCGTAAAGGTCAACCGAAGCGCGGCCAATTGTGATGACATCAAGGTCTTTTTTCACGCTCATTGCGGATCTTTCCTTTGGAAGTCGGGGTTCAAATGTCTTTTTGGGTTACATGGGGGATCAGCGGTGCCTCTGCCCCCTTTTGTAAGCGCGCCGCTGTCGCCACGACCAAAGCCTGCGCCACGCACATGGGCGCGGCCAAGGAGCGCGAGAGGCTTTGCTGATATTCCGGCACGGCGAACAGGATCTTTGCCGATTTTGCGAGGGGCGATAGGGTCGTGTCGGAAATGGCAATCACATCATGCCCCACCGAGGCGGCCTGATCGACAATCTGCACAACCTCATTGGCGTAGTAGCGAAAGGATACCGCAAAGAGCACGTCCCGCGGCCCCATACTGCGCGCCATATGGGTGGCAAGGCCGCCGCTGGCATCCAGAAGGATGCAGCGTTTGCCAATCATGGTCAGCAGATAGCGCATCAGTAAAACCACGGGCGAAGAGCGATTTTGTCCGACCAAATAAATGGTTTCGGCCCGCTCCATCAGCTTGGCGGCGGCGGCCATATCAACGCCCGAAATCTCATCAACCAGACCTTCGAGCGAAGCAATGTCTTGCACGATCATCTCGCGCAGGAACCCGATTTCCGAGATATCATCGCGCGCGGCCATGCCATCGCGCAAGGATTGCACCCGCGCCCCAAATCCAGGCGCAGCCGTCTCTAGGCGTTGTTGGAACAGGGCCTGCACATCCCGAAACCCTTTATACCCCAAGGCCTGCGCAAAGCGCACGAAACTCGAGGCATGCACCCCGCAGCTTTCGGCAATCGCATTGACCGAGCGCACCGCCACATCATTGGGGTTCTGCGTCAGATAGAGCGCGATGGCCTGATAGGTGTTGCTCATCGCGCCGTGACGTTCATGGATCAGGCGGATGAACCCCTCATAGGTATCAGGCGGCGGGGCATCGGTGAGGGGGGTGTTGTGATCCATCACGCCCCCGATCAGACTGTCGCGATCCACGTCTCGGATTTGGCCGAGGCTTGGATGGTTTCAACCAGATATTGGATGCGCAACCCAGCACGGAAGTTAAAGGGTTCTGGTGCGCGATCTGCGATGGCATCAAGATAGCCTGCGACCTCAATCGCCTTGAGGTCGTTAAAGCCAATCTGATGGCCCGGTGCGACACAGAATTGCCCATAGGGCGGGTGATCTGGGCTGGCCTCGATTTTGCGAAACCCTTGACGGCCTGTTGCGTCATCGGTGTTGTAGAAATGCAGTTCGTTGAACCGCTCGCCCGTAAAGATGAGCGCGCCTTTGCTGCCATAGACCTCGAAATCATGCTGCATCTTGCGGCCCGTGGCGACCCAATTGGCCTCAATCGACCCCGTTGCGCCATTTTCAAAACGCAAAAAGGCGCGCCCGACATCATCGACCTCGATCTTGCGGGTGGATCCCGTGGCATCCTTGCGGTGCTCAATCATGGTGACGCAATCCCCCATAACGCGGGTGATGGGCCCCAACAGATATTCCGCCGTGGCCAAGGCATGGCTGCCAATATCGGCCAAGGCCCCGCCGCCCGCAGGATCATGACGGAAGGAATAGGGCGCGCTTGCATCACGCATATAATCCTCGGCATGCACGCCGCGATAGCTGCGAATGTCGCCCAATTCGCCGCCCGCAATCATCTCGCGGGCCAGCGCCATGATAGGGTTGCACAGGTAATTGAACCCAACTTGGGTTTTGATCCCTGCCGCCTCTGCCGCAATGGCCATCTCCTCTGCGTCACGCGCCAAGGGGGCCAAGGGCTTTTCGCAATAGACATGCTTGCCCGCCGCAATCGCGGCCATGGCCATTTCTTTGTGCAACGCATTTGGCGCGGTGATATCGACCACATCTATATCGGGGTTTTCGATTAAATCTTGCCACCGATCCGTGGCATGGGCAAAGCCAAACCCAGCCGCCGCGGACTGAGCCCCCGCAAGCGTGACATCGGCCAGCGTGTGTAATTCCACCTCATAGGGCAGATCAAACACCCGCGCAGCGGTGGCAAAGCCAAACACATGCGCTTTGCCCATAAAGCCCGATCCAATCAAGCCAATGCGAAGTTTCGGTTTAGCTGCCATTGATTGCCTCGTGATTGACAATGAGCGCAGGATCAATCCTGCCTTCGACAAAGTTCAGCGCGTTTTCCACACAGGCGCAGGCCATACGTTCAGCCGCTTCATTGGACAGCCCGCCAATATGGGGCGACAGGATCACCCGCGGATCCGAGAAAAGTGGGTTATCAAGGGCAGGGGGTTCGGATTGGAACACATCCAACCCTGCCGCGGCCACCGTGCCATCCTTGAGCGCCGCCAACAGGGCCGCCTCATCGACAACGCCACCGCGCGCCGTGTTGCAGATCACAACGCCGCGTTTCATTTTCCCAAAGGCAGCGCGATCCAACAGCGCGCCCTTGGCGGCGGGGATATGCACCGAGATGAAATCAGCCTCAGCCAAGGCTGCGGATAAATCTGTCACTTCTTGCGCGGCCCCTTCGGGCCATGCGCCCATTTGGGAAAGATAGGGATCATAGGCGGATATATGCATGCCAAACCCATCGGCCATTTTCGCCAAACGCCGCCCGATGCGGCCATAGCCGATGATCAAGAGGCGTTTGTTATACACTTCACGCGCGCGGAGAAGATTACGCCAGTTCCACTCAAACCCTTCGCTGCCACGCGTGGCGAAATGCGCCTCTAGCGCCTGTTTCGCGCCAGCAAGCATCATCATCATGGCTTGCTCAGCCACGGAGATAGAATTCACATCCCCCACAATGGCCAAGCCAATCCCGCGGGCCGACAATGCATCTACATCCACCGCGTCATATCCCACGCCGTGGCGCGAGACGATTTTCAGGTCTGGTGCAGTTGCAATCATCTCAGCCGTCAGGGGTTGTGTGCGCAGCACAAGCGCATCGGCCTGCGGCAGATAGGGCAGATAGGCCGTAGGTGCGGGATCGGTCACATAGGTGACATCCACGCCCTGCGTTTTAAGCCGTTCAAGCAGCGCCTCGCCTGTCGGGTGAAGCGCCCCTGCAACCAAGAGCCGTGTCATCAATAGCCCCCTTTGCCAGCACCCGTGCCGCCCGAACCACCGGCGCGGCCCACAACCTCATGCCAGCCTGTGACCGCCGCGCGGGCTGATTGCGCCAAAAAGCGCACATCACCCCCAACAGTGGTGAGGCGATAGCCCCACTCAATGGCGCGGGCCGCATAGGCGGGGCTGCCGCAATGCAGGCAGGCGGCGATCTTGTTCTTGCGGCATACGGCAGCGATTTCTTTGATCATCGCGATCATCTCGGGTTCTTCGCGGTCAAACCCTGGGGGCAAACGCCCCGCTTGGGTGCCGAGGGTCAGATCAGCAGGGCCAACATAAATACCGTGTAGGCCAGGTGTGGCTGCGATCTCCTCAAGATGTTCCATGCCTGCTGCGGTTTCGATCATGGCAATGGCCAGAACCTGCGCATTCGCGTCTTTGACATTGTAACTGGGGTCGGCAATCACCGCGCGGGTCGGGCCGTAGCTGCGCTGCCCATGTGGGGGGTAGCGCAGATAGCTGACGAATTCTTCTGCTTCGGCGCGAGAATTCACCATGGGGCAGATGATCCCCTCAACGCCCATATCCAAGGCCTTCATGATCCAACTGGGGTCACGCCACGGCACGCGGGCCATGATCGTGGGGCCTGCATTGCGCAAGGCCTGCACCATGGGCAAAGCCATGCCATAATCCAACGCGCCATGCTGCATATCAATGGTGATGCTGTCAAAACCCTGAGCCGCCATGATCTCGGCGGTAAAGCTAGAACCGATGGAACACCACCCATTCAACGCAGGTTGATCCCCTTGCCATAAGGCCTTGAGTTTGTTTGCTTTCATTTCTAACCTCCCCATGACTGCGGTCGCGATTTGGGGGAATCCCTCGCCCAAAGTTTAAGCAAGCGCACAGTCTTTCAGCGTCACTATTGCAGCGCCAAAAAGTTTTTGCAATGATCGTTGCATCAAAATTTTTTTGTCAATATACATTTCGTGTGAGGACGAATCTAGCCCAGGGGAGGGGTGCTGGTATGAGTAACCGAGCAAGTGCAAACGGCACTGTGCGTCTAACTATGGCGCAGGCAATCGTGCGCTACATGGTTAATCAATTCACCATCATTGATGGCGAGGAGGTGCCGCTGTTTGCAGGGGTGTTCGGGATCTTTGGCCACGGCAACGTAACCTGCTTGGCCGAGGCTCTAGAGCGCGTTCAAGATCAACTTCCCACATGGCGCGGGCAGAATGAGCAATCCATGGCCTTGGCCGCGATTGCCTATGCCAAAGCAAAGAAACGCCGCCAGATCATGGTCGCGACCTCATCTGTCGGGCCAGGTGCCACGAATATGGTCACCGCTGCGGGCGTTGCGCATGCCAATCGCTTGCCTGTCCTGTTGTTGTCGGGCGACACCTATGTGAACCGCTTGCCCGATCCCGTGTTGCAGCAGGTCGAGCATTTCGGGGATCCAAGCATCACGGTGAACGACAGTTTCCGCGCTGTGACGCGCTATTGGGATCGGATCACCCATCCTGCGCAGATCATCCAATCCTTGCCTGCGGCTGTGGCCACGATGCTAGATCCTGCGGATTGTGGGCCGGCCTTCCTTGGTCTGCCGCAAGACACGCAGGAATTGGCCTATGATTATCCAGAGGCGTTTTTCGAGCGCAAAGTTTGGACTATCGCCCGCCCGCGCCCCTCGCGTGATCAGGTCGAGGCGGCGGTCGAGATCCTGAAAACCGCGAAAAATCCCTTCATCATCGCGGGGGGTGGGGTGCGCTATTCTGGGGCCGAGGCCGCGGTGGCAGATTTCGCTAAGCGCCGTGGTATCCCCATGGCTGAAACCATTGCAGGCAAGGGCGGCGTTGTGCATGACAACCCTGCCTATGCAGGCCCAATGGGGATTGAGGGCACCGAGGCCGCGCGGCAATTGGCCGAAACAGCGGATGTGGTGATTGCCATTGGTACCCGTCTGCAGGATTTCACCACAGGATCATGGACAACATTCCCAAGGGATGCGCGGTTTATCAATATCAACGCGGCGCGGTTTGATGCGCAGAAGCACCGCGCACAGGCCGTTGTGGGGGCTGCGCTTGAGGCGATCACCGAGATTGATGCGCAATTGGGCGATTGGTCCGCCCCATCCGCCCGTATGACGCAGGCGCAAAAATGGTATGCCGAGTGGAATGATTTCTTGGATAAGGGCCAAGCCCCCACAAACCAGGCCGTGCCATCCTATGCGCAGGTCATCGGTGTTGTGAACCGCATGGCGCGCCCCGAAGATGTGATGGTGACAGCCGCAGGTGGATTGCCTGGTGAAACGATCAAAAATTGGCGCTGCAAAGCGCCGCACACCTATGATTGTGAATTCGGCTATTCTTGCATGGGCTATGAGGTTGCGGGGGGCTGGGGCCACGCGATGGCGATGGCAGGCAGCAAAGGCACACCTATCGTCATGGTCGGGGATGGCTCTTATATGATGATGAATTCCGACATCCATTCCTCGGTGATCTCAGGCCATAAGATGATTGTTATCGTCTGCGACAACGGTGGTTATGCGGTGATCAATCGTTTGCAGACCAATACGGGCGGGGCAGGGTTCAACAACCTGCTCAAGGATTGCCGCGTGAAAGACCCTGCCAATGTGCGCCATGTTGATTTTGCAAAACATGCCGAGGCCATGGGGGCATATGCGCGCCATTGTGACAGCCTTGCTGATCTTGAGGCCGCGATGGAATGGGCACAGACCACTGATGCGACAACCGTGATCTCAATCGCCTCTGATGCCTATACTTGGACAGATGGCGGCGCGGATTGGTATGTCGGCGTGCCCGAAGTCAGCCCCCGCGAAAGCGTTCAAGCTGCCCGCAAGGGACAAGAAGAATTCCGCAAAAAACAGCGGATTGGAGTGTAAACCTCATGTTGAAGGCCAAATTGGGCATTGCTCCGATTGCATGGTGGAATGACGACCTGCCTGAATTGTCAGATGACGTCAGCCTAGAGGAATGTCTGGCCCAAGCCTCGGAGGCAGGGTTTAGCGGCATGGAAACAGGCCGCCGCTTTCCAATGGATATGGCGGTTTTAGGCCCGATCTTGGATTGCTATCTGATCTCTGTTTGTGGCGGATGGTTTTCGGGTGAATTGCTTGATGGGGATATCGAGCGCGAAAAAGATCGCATTGCAGAGCAAATGGCGTTTTTCAAAGCCGCAGGCGCGCCGTGCATCGTCTACGGGGAAACAGCGCGGTCTGTGCAGGGTAAGCGCGAGGTGCCTTTGGCGCAAAAGCCAGTGATCAGCGAGGCCGAGATGGCCGCCTATGGGCGCAAGATGTCGGATTTTGCCGATTGGTGCGCGGCCCAAGGGATGCCGATTTCCTATCATCATCACATGGCCGCTGTGGTCGAAACCGAGTCTGAGCTTGATTTGTTTATGAAGCATTCCTCGGTTCCGCTGCTGTTTGATGCGGGGCATATGGCCTTTGCTGGCGGGGAGAATTTGCGCGTCATCGACAATCATCACGCGCGGATCACCCATGTGCATACGAAGGATATTCGGAAAAATGTGATAAACACCCTTGACCGAAGCAGCGAAAGCTTTCTTGATGCTGTTGTTAAGGGGGCCTTCACAGTGCCAGGGGATGGGGATTTAGATTTTCATGCGATTGTTTCAGCGCTTGCAGGCCATGGATATGAGGGTTGGTTCGTGATCGAAGCTGAACAAGACCCCAAGCCAAACCCGCCCAAGGAAATGGCCATCACCGGACATAAGACCCTGATGGATGTCATGGCGCAGGCGAATTATGAGGTCATTGGATGAACCGTATTGACGGAAAAATTGCCGTCATAACGGGCGCAACCCAAGGTCTTGGGGCCGCGATTGCGCGCGTCTTCGCACAAGCGGGGGCCGAGGGGCTTATTCTGGTCGGTCGTGATAGCGCTAAAGGTCAGCGCGTTTGCGATGAAATCGCGGGCGAATTTGGCACCCCATGTCATGTTGTGGGCGCGGATCTGGCCGATTTGGATGCGGTGCGTGGTATTATTCCCGCAAGCAAGGCGCACTTTGGCCGCGTGGATATCTTGGTCAATGCGGCAGGCATGACCGATCGTGGCAATCTGCTGAACACCAACGCCGCGCTGTTTGATAAGATGATTGCGGTTAACACCCGTGCGCCGTTTTTCTTGATGCAAGACGCCGTTTTGCTGATGCAAGAGGCAGGTGTCGAAGGCAGCATCGTCAATATCGGATCCGCATCTTCGCGGGTGGGGCAACCGTTTCTTGCGCCCTACGCGGTATCAAAGGGCGCGCTTGCCACGCTGAGCCGCCATGCAGGCTTTGCCCTCATGCGCAATGGGGTGCGGGTGAACCAATTGGATATCGGATGGATGAATTCCGATGGCGAACGCGCCTTGCAAGAAGCGGAGACGGGAGATGCAGGCGCCCTTGATCGCGCCGCAAAAGAATTACCTTACGGAAGACTGCTTGACCCGGTGGAGGTGGCAAAAGCAGTCTTGTGGATGGCGTCAGACGATAGCGGGATGATGACGGGCTCTGTCATTCATTTCGATCAATCTGTCTGGGGCGGGTATGATGGACAGGCACCTGCGCCTGCCCATGCATTGGTGCCATGAGGAGGGGCCAAGCATGAGGGCGCGCGCATAGGTGTTTCAAAGAATTCTGCCACAAGCGCAGAATAACAGCTCTTCGGAGCATATAACTTGGGAGGAAGACCATGAAAAAACTTATTCTCACCGCTGCAGCAGCTGCTTTGATGGCAGGTGCGGCACATGCTGAGCGTTATGTTATGATCACCCACACGCAGGGCACAGACCCGTTCTGGCCTGTGGTGGAAAAGGGTGGCCGTGATGCAGCCGATGCTGTAGGTGCGACCCTTGAATATAACTTTGACGTATCTGGCGACATGGCTGCAATGGCGCAGCTGATCGAAGCCGCAGCAGCAACGCAGCCCGATGGCATCATCGTATCGCTGCCTGACGCAGACGCGCTCGGGCCAGCAATTCGTTCCGCTGTTGCCGATGGTATCCCTGTGATCACCATGAACTCGGGCCTCGAAGCCTCCGCGGAGCTGGGTGCATTGATGCACGTAGGTCAGCCAGAGCGTTTGGCAGGTCAAAAAGCAGGTGAGCGCGCCGCAGCAGAAGGCGTGACCAACGGGCTTTGCTTGAACCAAGAAGCGTTCAACACTGCGCTTGTGGATCGTTGCACAGGCTACTTTGAAGGTGTCGGTGGCGATCTGAACATGATTGACGTGTCAAACGACCCTGCACAGATCGAAACCCGCACCGCAGCGGCGCTGCAGGCAGACGCATCCATCGATGGCGTTTTGGCTGTTGGCCCACATGTCTGTGAAGCGGCAAACCGCGCGATCAAGGAAGTTGGCGCAGACGTGCATTTGGCATGTTTCGACCTTTCCCCTGGCGTGATGGACATGATCGAAGCAGGTGATGCGGCCTTCACAATCGACCAGCAGCAGCGTCTGCAGGGCTACATGCCTGTGATCGTTCTGCACCTCTACAACACAGGCGCAGGCCTGTTGCCTGGTGCGAACATCCCATCTGGCCCAGGCTTTGTGGATGCATCCAACGCGGCATCGGTTTCTGCACTCGCAGGCATCGATCGCTAAGTTTTGTGATCAGTCGAGACTTGAAACAGGCGGGATTTCCCGCCTGTTTTCACCCTCAAAATCCAGATAAAAACAGGATGTGAGATATGGCCGATCGAAGCGAAGCGAACAGGCTTCAACAAGAAACTGCCTTTCAAAAAATCTTACGCCGTCCAGAGATCGGCTCTTTCGTGGTGATGATTATCATCATTGTGGCCTTGGCGATTGCCTCGGATGGTAAGGCGTTTAACCCCTTGGGTCTGAAAAATAACATCGCGATTATTGCCCAATATGGGATCATTGCCACGGGGGCCGCTGTGTTGATGATTGCAGGCGAATTTGACCTGTCAATCGGTTCGATGATTGGCTTTGCGGGCATGTCGATGGCGATGATGCTGAAATGGGGTTTGCCCTTTGGTCTGGGCGAAGCAACCCCTGCCGCAGCGTTTTTCATCACCCTTGCGATGACATTGGGGATCGGTTGGGTGATTGGCATGATCGTTGTGCGATCTGGCCTCTCGAGCTTCATTGTGACCTTGGCGTTTTTGTTTTTCTTGCGCGGGGTTACCGAAGTTTGCTTCCGCTTGATCAACCAATCGACCCAAATCTCGGGTTTGCAAGATTTCAAGCTGGAAAGCTGGTTCGCCGACATCATGGGCGGCGAGGTTTTCGGGTGGTTCTATGATATTTGGTTCGCGCTTGGCGGTAATCTTAACCGCAATGGCGAACAATGGGTTCACGGGTTTGACGCGCGGTTTTTCTGGTGGATTGTGATCGCGGGCGTCGCCTATTTCGTGCTCAGCCGCACCCAAATCGGCAACTGGATTTACGCGACAGGCGACAACAAAGAGGCCGCGCGCGCCAATGGTGTGCCAGTCGACAAGGTGAAAGTGGGCCTGTTCATGTTCACCGCCTTTTGCGCCACGATGTTTGCCGCATGCCAGGTGTATGACACCAACACATCAGATGCCGCCAAAGGCAATTTGATGGAATTGTTCGCGATTGCCATCGCGGTTGTGGGTGGCACGCTGATGACGGGCGGCTTTGGATCCATCCTTGGCGTGGTCTTTGGGGCGATCACCGTTGGCCTTGTGGCGAATGCGGTGTTCTTCATTCCTGCTATCGATGGCGCATGGTTCCGCGTTTTCCTTGGCGGTATCCTGCTTGCTGCGGTTTTCGCCAATGAGCGCATCCGCAAGCGTATTACGGGAGGGATTTAACCATGGCTGAACCATATCTTCGCGTAGAAAATCTGGTCAAACGCTTTGGCCCTTTCACAGCCCTTGGTGGCGTTGACCTTGAGGTCTTTCCAGGTGAGGTGCATTGCCTGTTGGGGGATAACGGGGCGGGTAAATCGACCCTGATCAAAACCCTTGCAGGTGTTCACCAACCCACCGAAGGCAAAATCTATATCGAAGGGAAACCTGTTACCTTCCGCTCGCCGCGGGATGCCTCTGCGGCTGGCATTGGCACAGTGTATCAGGATTTGGCCCTGAACCCGTTGATGAGCGTCACCCGTAATTTCTTTATGGGTCGTGAATTGACAGGGCCCCTTGGCAGCTTGCGCATGAATGAAATGAACAAGATTGCGCATGATGAGATGCTGAAAATCGGTATTGATTTCTCTGACCCCACGCAGGCGGTTGGCACAATGTCGGGCGGTCAGCGTCAGACATTGGCGATTGCGCGCGCGATTTATTTCGGGGCTAAGGTTCTGATCTTGGATGAACCAACATCAGCCCTTGGTCAGCGTCAGCAGATGGGTGTTTTGAAAACAATCAAACGGGTCCGCGCACGCGGGGATATTGCGATTATTTTCATCACGCATAACGAAATCCATTCGCGTCTGGTGGGGGATCGCTACACGTTCCTTGCGCTTGGTAAAACGATTGGGGCGGGCACCGCTACCGAGATCGGTGACAAGGAAATGCGTCGCTTGATGTCAGGGGGCGCAGAGATGGGCGACCTCAAGGCAGAGCTAGACGCGATCTAATCTCGCTGTAACTGACAGCAGGGGCCGTTCGCGGCCTCTGCATCCGCGGGGTCATGTGTGACCAAAATCGCAGGAATATTGCGCGCGCGGATATGTGCAAAAACAAAGCGGCGCATCTCATCGCGCAATTCCATGTCCAAGGCCGAAAAAGGCTCGTCCATCAACAGCGCGCGCGGCTCTGCCAAGAGGCTGCGCATCAGGCTGGCACGGGATTTTTGGCCGCCTGAAAGGGTGTCTGGGTCTGCCTCATAGAGGCCCGCAAGGCCCGCTGTCTTAAGGGCTGCCTCTATGCCTGCGCGGCGTGCGGTGCGGTCGGCGCTTGCCCGCAGACCAAAGGCAAGATTGTCACCAAGGCTGAGATGGGGAAAAAGGCACGGATCTTGAAAAATCATGCCCACCCCGCGTGTTTCGGGGGCAAGGGAGGCTAGGTCTTGCCCCTCAAGGGTCATATGACCAGTCGCCGTGACGGATGGGTCAAGATGGCCTGCGATCGCCGCCAAAAGGGTGGATTTTCCGATGCCAGATGGCCCCATAATCGTGGCAACCTCACCACGCGCAACACTCAGGCTGAGGGGCTGAAACAGCCTCCGTTCCCCAATGCTGAGGCTTAGGTCTGTGATCTCTATGCTCATGTCACCCTCGCTTGCATCGCGCGTCTGTTGCGCCAAACATAGCGCGGGGTCAAGAAGGCCAGCAGATAGACCAACAGGGGCAGCGCGGCCTGAAGGCTGCCATAAACCCCTGTGATCCTACGATCCCCGCCTGAGGCGAGCGTGACCGCCTCAGTGGTGATCGTAGCAACCCTGCCGCCGCCCACAAAGAGGGTCGGCAGATATTGCGCAATGGAAACGGCAAAGCCAACTGCGATGGCCACCATGATGGCCCGTAGCATCAAGGGAAGTTTCACAGCGAAAAACCGCCGCCACGGCCCTGCGCCAAGTGCGGCTGCGGCCTGTAACACCCTGCGATCCATTGCGCGCCACGGATCGAGCAGCATCAACAAAATATAGGGATAAACGAACAAAATATGCGCCCAAATCACGGGCGCCACCGCTGCCGTGATGCCAAGTTTCAGCGCGGCAATATTCACCCCATAAAGAAACCCAATTTGGGGCATCAACAGCGGGGTGTAGATCAGCGGCAAAAGGATAGGTTTCGCCAATTTGTTGGGCAAATGATCCACCGCCTCAAGTGTCAGAAGCGCAAGCGGTGTTGCGATTGTCAGACTGATCACTGCAATCTCAAGGCTTGTATGAAGGGGCGCACCCCAATCGCCGCTTTGCCATGCCCTGAGGGATAGGGATTGTGGAAAAACAACAGGCCAAACCCACCGCCATGTGATTGACCACAAAAGCAAGCCCACAATGCCGAGCAGACCCAACCCCATGATCCCGCGCGGCAGGGGCGTGATCCATGACAGGGGTATCCGCGTTCCCCTGCGCCGCCCCATGCGCGCCTCGGCCCTGGCAAGTCGCATCATGCCGCGCTCACATAACCATAGGCTGAGACAGGCTAAGGCAATCAGTGCGATTTGAACCATAGCCCCCGCAAATGCGGGCAAAAGCAGCGTTAAATCAGGCGCGATGAACAGGCGCGTGACTAAGACGGCGAAGGTTGGCGGCGCATTCGGCCCCAAGATCAAGGCCATATCCACCACAGATAGCCCGTAAGCCAACACCACCATCATGGGCAGTCGGATCAGCGGGTAAAGCCGCGGCAAGATCAGCAGCGCCCAAATGCGCAGCGTGCCATAGCCAAGGCTTGCCCCGATTTGGCGCGTGCGGGTCACGGGCAATTGCGCCATGGCACTGGCGATAGCGATGACCAAAAAGGGGGTTTCCTTGATCACTAAGCCAAGGATCAGCGCAAAACCCGCTGGATCATTCACCAAGGCCAGATCTGGGGGGCGCTCAAAGCCCAAAAGGGGCGCAAGCGCGCGCATGATCCACCCCGAAGGCGCAATTAAGAATGCAAGGCCAAGGGCGATTGCGGCGTGGGGAATGGCCAATAGCGGGGCTAAGATACGGCTTTCCCCGCCGCCTTGCGCCACGAAGATCAGCGCAAGCAACAGCGAGATGGCCGTGGCCACCCCCCCTGTTTGCAGCGACAGACCAAGCGCGCCCCAAAACTCGGGCACCGCCATCAAGCGGTGATAGGGCGCAAATGTCAGGTGATCTGCGCCAATCGCGGGGAAAAAGCCCAAACTGGCCGCAAGGCCAATGGCAAAGCCCGCGACAATCGGGGCCAAGACCAAGGCCGCCGCCGCGCTGAACACACCGATAGATGCGCCACGCCCCATCAGCGTGCGTAGCGCGCCGCCCAATCTTCGGCGATGGCGGTCATCCAGCTGGCATGGGGTTCAAGCAAGGTTGGCCCCAGATCGGCCAATTCGGGCAAGGCGGGGCTTTGCGGAAGGTCTGCAAAAAACGCTGCCGCTTCGGCATCCATCAGCGCGGGGTCAAGCACGGAAAACGCGCCGAGATTGTCGATATTTTGCATATGCGCCTGCGCTTCGGGCGATAGCAGGAAATCTGCCACAACCTGCGCCCCCTCAGCATGGGCCGCGTTATAGGGGATCGCCACAAAACTAATATTTCCAAGCGTTCCCCCCTCGGGCACAAAAACGCGGGCCGTGTCGGGCAAAAGCCCCAAATTGATGGCCGCTGCCGCATAGCTTGGGTCAAAGGACATGGTGATATCGATTTCGCCATCGTTCAAAAGGCGCACTTGGATCGACTCGTTTTCAGGGAATGTTTCACCCTCCCGCCACATCAAGGGGCGCAAGGCATCATACCATGCCCAAAGGGGGGCAGTGAGGGCGGCATAATCCGCCTCGCCCACAGGGTTTTGCAGGGTGGCGGGGGTATCAACCAAACTGATCAAAGCCTGTTTTAGAAAACTGGCCCCCATAAAATTGGCAGGATCGGGATGGGTAAAGCGGCCGGGATTGTCACGCGCCCAATCAAGCAATTCGCCCATAGATTGTGGCGGGTTCGGGACGCGGGCGCTGTCATGGATGAACACGAATTTGGCCAAGCGCCATGGGGCCTCTAGCCCATCAACGGGAACGGTAAAATCAACCGATGCAGGCGCATCAGGCGACAGGTCAACAAAGCGCGCATTTGGCAGGCGTTGAACAAAGGGGCCAAACAGCAAATCTTGCTCTTTCATCGCTAGAAAATTTGGGCCGTTGATCCAGATCAGATCAACCGCACCGCCCGTGTTCTGACCTGCGGCACGTTCTGAGAGAACCCTTGTCACGGCCTCGGCCGTGTCGGTTAACGGCACATGCTCGACCGCGATACCAAACCGAGCCTGCATCTGCGCATCGACCCAATCAATATAGTTGTTCGTGCGTGGATCACCGCCCCAAGCATGCCAATACACAGTCTGCCCGCGCGCGGCATCCACTGTGTCTTGCCATGTTTGCGCATGGGTTTGTGTGGCCATCATCAGGGCCAGTATCGGCAAAAGGCGTTTGATCATGAGGTCTCTCTCTCAATGCGTGTTCGGTGAAAAAGCCACCCATGCCGCGATGAGGCGGGTGAGTGTTGTAATGGCGCAGGCCGCCGCAAAAATAAACGCAAAGGCGGGGAAGGCCATGGGGAAAAGGCAAAAGACCAGAAATGCGGCAATTGTTTCGGCCCCTTCGGTCAGGCCGCCCAAATAATAGAACCCTTTTTGCGGGAAGGCTGAAGAGTGCAACCCGCGTTTTGCGGCAATCACCGCATAAGCCATAAATGACACGCCCGTGCCAATGAAACTGGCCAATAAGAGCGCAGCAGGAAGGGCGTTGCGGGTCGGGTCGAAGAGCGCAAACCCCAGTGGGATGCTCGCGTAAAAGAGAAAATCAAGCGCGATATCCAAAAACGCGCCCCGATCTGTTGGCCCCGCGATCCGCGCCACAGCCCCATCCAACCCGTCACAAAGGCGGTTGAGCAGGATGAACATAAGACCCAGCCCAAATTGCCCCATGGCAAGCGCAGGCAGGGCGCACAGCCCCAGAGCAAAGCCAAACAAACTGATCTGATCTGCACTGATACCGGCCTTATACAAAGCTTCGGCAAAGGGGCGGGTCAGGCGGCGTTGCAGGGGCAATAGGCGGGCATCGATCATTTTCCGAGCCTCCAGGTGTGAAACCGCTGCAGCAGCGCAAGGGCGCGGGGGTTCACGCGTGCTTTGCGCCAATTCCCCGCGACATATTTATTCGCCTCAGCGAGGGTTGGATAAATGTGAATGGTGCCCAAGATTTTGTTTAGCCCAAGCCCGTGTTTCATGGCCAAGGTGAATTCGGCCAAGAGATTTCCCGCCTCGGCCCCGATAATCGTGGCCCCAAGAATGCGATCACTGCCTTTTGCGGTCAGCACCTTTACAACCCCCTTTGTGGTGCCATCGGCAATGGCGCGGTCAAGATCATCGAGATCATAGCGCGTGACCTCATAAGCCACGCCCTTGGTTCGGGCCTCACTTTCAGACAGGCCAACGCGGGCAATTTCGGGATCGGTAAAAATTGCAAAAGGAATGGTGCGATAATCGGCTTTGCTGCGCTTAATATCCCCAAACAGCGCGTTTACGGCGGCGTAATAGGCCTCATGGCTTGCCGTATGGGTAAATTGATAAGGGCCTGCGACATCGCCAGCGGCGAGGATGTTGGGGAAAAGGGTTTGCAAATAGTCATTCGTGTCGACCTTGCGATCTGTGACAATCCCCAATTCCTCAAGGCCAAACCCCGTCAGGCGCGGGCTGCGCCCGACTGCCACCAAAAGATCATCGGCAAGGATCACCTCACGGCCCTTTGGCCCTTCGATCTCCACGGCAATCTGATCACCCGCACGGCTCACGGATTGCGCCGTGGAGCCTGTTTTGACGGCAACCCCATCGCCCTCTATCGCGGCAAGAAGGGCGGCGCTGACCTCCTCATCCTCGCGCGCCAAAAGCCGCGGCGCGCGTTCGATTTGTGTGACCTGAACCCCAAGCCGTGCGAAGCTTTGCGCCAACTCGCAGCCAATCGGCCCACCCCCTAAAACCACCATGGATTGTGGGGCGGTTTCACGGGTTTTCATCTCTGACCACAATGTGTCAGAGGTCAGATAGGGCACGTCGGACAGGCCCGTAATGGGGGGGATGGTCGGGGATGCGCCCGTGGCCACGATGATCGTGCGGGCAGATAAGGTCGCAACGCTGCCATCATTTTGCGTGATCTCAACATGCCAAGGGTCACGGATGCGGGCATAGCCTTTGATCACTTCAACCCCCAAACCCTCGTATCGCTCTGCGCTGTCATGGGGCGCGATGGTTTCAATCACCTCATGAATGCGGGCCATGATGCGCGGGAAATCTACCTTGGGGGGCGCTGCGATGAGGCCGTATTCCTCGGCATGGGCAATGTCATGGGCGCGCTTGGCGGATTTGATCAATGCCTTAGAGGGGACGCAGCCAAAATTGAGGCAATCCCCCCCCATTTCTCCAGCCTCAACCAAGGTGACCTTGGCCTTGACCGCAGCGGCGATATAGGCCGAAACAAGACCAGCTGCGCCTGCGCCAATCACGATCAGATTGCGATCAAAACGGGCAGGGCGCGTATAGGGGCGATAGGCGCGATAGCGTTTGATGCGCGCAATCGCAAATTTTGCAATCCATGGAAAAAGGCCAAGCGCTGCAAAAGACCCGATCAGCGCGGGCGACAGAATATCAGCAACGGCTGTGATCGTTGCCAATTGCGTCCCTGCGTTCACATAAACGGCCGTTCCTGCAAGCATCCCCACTTGGCTTACCCCGTAAAAGGTCAAGGCCCTCATCGGCGATAGGCCCATCACCAGATTAACTACGAAAAAGGGCACAATCGGCACAAGGCGCAAGGTAAAGAGGTAAAAGGCCCCATCGCGTGCAAGCCCGCGATTGACGCCCTCAAGCCGCGCGCCAAATCGGGCCATAACCCAATCCCGCGCTAGATAGCGGGCGGTGAGAAAGGCCAAGGTCGCCCCAAGGGATGCGGCAAAGGACACCATCAACAACGCCGACCAAAAGCCGAAAATTGCGCCAGCCGCCAAGGTCATCCAAACCGCCAAGGGCAAAGACAGCGCGGTGACCGCCACATAGATCAGGAAATAAACGCCCCATAAAAGCCCTGCATTTTGGTCGCGCCACATTTGCGCGCCATCCACAAACCCACGCAGCCCCTCAAGGGATAAATCAAGCGCGGATACAGCCCAAAACCCTAAGGCAATCAGCACCACCAAAAATGCGGCTATAGCGCGTTTTTTCATCGTGGTCCCCTTAGCCTCATTCGACAGCGTTTCACCGCTTTTGACGAAGAATCCCGCGCGCGCCTAGTCTTATTTCTTTCCCTCACACCCATGTGAGAGGGGCGTTACCGCATGACCAAAACGGGGGCCTTGCAGGATTGGATCATCTGCGTGGTGGTTGAGCCGATCATCAATTGGCGCACACGACTGTGGCCATAGGCCCCCATCACCAAGAGATCATGGGCAGCGCCACTGCTGCTGTCACTGTCACAGAGCCGCGCAAGCAGGTGCTCGGGCTCGCCCGCCTCGATCAGGATGTCAGCGCCCATGCCTGCCGCGGTTAGACGATTTTTTGCCGCCTCAAGCGCCGTGATCTGTTCGGCGCTTGGTGTTCCCGCAAAAACCAAAGTGACGGCGCGCTTTGAAAACGCGGGCAAAGTGGCGACATAATCGACTGCCTTTGTGGCAGAGACCCCACCATCAAATGCGATCAAAAGTTTAGAAATAGGGGCAAAGCTGCGATTGGCGATGAACACGGGGCGGTGCGCGCTGCGCAAAATCCGTTCTAGGTTTGACCCCAAATGCGCCATGGCGTGGCTTGCAGCCTCGCCACGTTTGCCGATCATGATCATTTCAGCCGCTTGTTCTTTGTCAGCCACCGTATCGACAAGATCCCCCTGCCGCAGGCGGGTTTCGACCTCGACCCCCTCGGCGCTGATAAGGGCGGCGGCATCCTCTAGCACAGCGCGGCCTTGCTCTTGGGCCAATTTAGCGCGGGCTTCGTCCATTAGTGACAGCTCGGCCAAAAGGCGGCTGCGCGCACCAAGTCGAATTGCGCCGCTATAATCCCCCCGATCATGCCCCGACCGGCGACCTAAGATGTGATAAAGCTTGACCTTCCACGCGTTCTGCCCCGCGATCCATGCTGCGTAATGGCACAGGCTTTCGGAATAGGCCGAGGCATCCACAAGAGCCATCAGGTTTGGTTTATCGGTCATCACACAATCCCCTTAATGGCCCGTCAGCGCATCCAAAGCGCCAGGTTTGTCATGAATGGCAAGTTTATCAACGATGGTCTCTGAGGCCTCGTTTAGGCCGATGACCTCAACCTCAGCACCCTCACGGCGGAATTTCAAAATCGCCATATCCAAGGCGGCTACGGATGAAATATCCCAGATATGGGCATGGGTCAGATCAATGGTGACACGATCCAAGGCTTCGCGGAAATCAAAGGCCTTCATAAAATCTTCGGAGGAGGCAAAGAAAAGCTGGCCTTCAATCCGATAGTTGCGATGGCGTCCATCGGCCGTGATGCTCGATGTAACGCGAAAGAGCTGCGAGATTTTCCACGCAAAGAAAATGCCAGACAGAAGCACCCCAACCAAAACGCCAATTGCAAGGTTGTGCGTGTAAATCACAAAGAACACGGTCGCCAACATGACGATAGAGGAGGATTTGGGATGCTCGCGCAAATTGGTGATGGATGACCATGAAAATGTGCCAATCGACACCATGATCATAATCGCGACCAAGGCGGGCATGGGGATAATCGCCACGATGTCACCAAGCGAGACACAGAGGATCAACAAGAAAATTCCCGCCACAAAGGTCGAAAGCCGTCCCCGCCCGCCTGATTTTACATTGATAATCGACTGCCCAATCATGGCGCAGCCCGCCATCCCGCCGATGAACCCCGTGGCAGAATTGGCCAGACCTTGGCCGATGCATTCTTGATTGCGATCTGACGCTGTGTCGGTCAGATCATCCACAATCTGCTGTGTCATCAGGCTTTCCAACAGGCCCACAACCGCAACGGCGAGTGAATACGGGAAAATGATCTGCAATGTTTCAAAAGTCAGCGGGATATCAGGGATCAAAAATACGGGTAGCGTGTCAGGCAATTGCCCCATATCGCCTACAGTGCGCACATCCCACCCCATGAAGACACATAGCGCCGTCAACACGATGATCGTGACAAGGGGCGATGGAACAGCGCGCGTCAGGCGCGGAAATAGATAGATGATCGCAAGCCCCGCCGCGACCAAGGGATAGGTCAAAATCGGCACATTGCGCGGGTCAAGTTCGGGCAATTGCGCCATGAAGATCAAAATGGCCAAGGCGTTCACAAAGCCCGTCATGACGGATTTTGAAACAAAGCGCATCACGTAGCCAAGCCGCAAAAGACCCGCCATGATTTGCAAAAGGCCCGCCAAAACAGTGGCCGCCAAGAGATATTGCAGCCCGTGATCGCGCACCAAAGTCACCATCAAAACGGCGGTGGCGGCGGTGGCCGCCGAAATCATGCCAGGCCGCCCGCCTGTGATTGCGCAAATCACAGCGATGGAGAAACTGGCGTAAAGGCCTACTTTGGGATCAACACCCGCAATGATGGAAAAGGCGATTGCCTCAGGGATCAGGGCCAAGGCCACAACCAATCCTGACAAAAGATCGCCACGGATATTATGCGTCCATTCATGGCGGTAATGCGCGAGAGATATCATCAAATCTAGTCCCTTGCCGGCCTTGGGATACCAAGGCGGGGTCATGTCCGATCAGCGTGATCAAGCGTTGATTTTGGCCGCGAGGGGCCAGTGCGCCCCCTATGCTGTTCGGGCGGGTTTTAGGGGGAAAAGCCGAACTTGCCAAGCCCAGAGGGAAAAGTCGCATTTTGGCTTGAGTTCGTGATGGCCGATGCTAACTCTGCCAGACATGCAGTATCGCCGTGCCATAAATCCTGATCCCGCCGCGTTTGCGGATGTGTTTTTGAAAAGCTTCACCGCCTCTGAAGGGGCGGAGGAGGGGGGATTTGTTTCAGCACTCGCCGCTGACTTGATCAAAACTACCCCAGAAAATGACATTGCAGCCTTTACCGCCCATGAGGGCGATCTGTGCGTGGGCGCGGTGATTTTCACGCGGCTCTATTTTCCGCAGACGAGTAGGATTGTGTTCTTACTCTCGCCAATGGCGGTATTGCCAAACCATCAGGGGCAGGGCGTGGGGCAGGGGTTGATTGCTTACGCCCTTTCCCAGTTGGTGGGCGATATCGTGGTCACATATGGTGACCCTGCGTTTTACGGAAAAACGGGCTTTGCGGCCATTGACCCTGTGGTTTTGCCCGCACCTTACCCGTTAAGCCAACCGCAAGGGTGGATTGCACAATCCTTGACAAAGGCGCCGATTTTACCGCTAGAAGGCCCCGCAACCTGCGCGCCTGCCTTGCGAAACCCCGCATATTGGTAGGCCCCACCACCAACGCGGTAATGATGTGACCCAGACCCTCACCCACAATGCCCGCCTCAGCGTGGCGCCCATGATGGATTGGACGGATCGGCATTGTCGTTATTTCCATCGTCTGATGTCGCGTCACGCTTTGCTTTATACCGAAATGGTGACCTCCGCTGCTTTGGTAAATGGGGAGGCTTCACGGCATTTGACCTATGATGCGGCCGAGCATCCCGTTGCGCTGCAATTGGGGGGCTCTGATCCTTCTGAATTGGCGCAGGCGGTGAAAATTGCTGCGCCCTATGGGTATGATGAGATCAATCTCAACGTGGGGTGCCCGTCTGATCGGGTGCAATCGGGCTGTTTTGGGGCGGTTTTGATGAAAACCCCACAGCTTGTTGCGGATTGCGTGCGGGCCATGCAGGATGCAGCGACTGTCGAGGTGACTGTGAAATGCCGCATCGGGGTGGATGATCAAAACCCCGCCGAGATTTTGCCCGCATTTTTGAAACAGATGGCAGAGGCGGGTGTCAGGCGTCTGACAATTCACGCACGCAAAGCGTGGCTTGAGGGGCTAAGCCCCAAGGAAAACCGCACCATCCCGCCGCTTGATTACGCCTTGGTGCGGCGCATGAAGGAAGAATTTCCGAACCTGCATCTATCAATCAATGGCGGTGTTGAGGATCTAGACGCGGTCGTATCCCACCTTAGGGATGGTCTTGACGGGGTGATGGTTGGGCGCGCGGCCTATCATAGCCCCTATGTGATCTTGGGCCACGCGGATTCAGTGATTTTTGATGACCCGCGCCCAGTGCT
>Ga0181573_10000505_pt1 | contig 40496 bp, 24 predicted proteins | sample 101ome_25_FD_148643 | JGI IMG/M metagenome (GOLD analysis project Ga0181573, IMG submission 148643) | Coastal salt marsh microbial communities from the Groves Creek Marsh, Skidaway Island, Georgia - 101409BT metaG (spades assembly) | ecosystem: Environmental > Aquatic > Marine > Intertidal zone...
CCCCCGCCCTCCCCGCCCCCGACCGCCCCCCCAGGTGTATCGCCCGCGCGGGCGCCGGGGGCGCCCCGCTGTGCGCGTCGGGGGAGGAGGGTCTCGCCCTCTGCGACGCAGAGGACGGCCGAGCGGTCGGGTCGCGGGCCCCGCCCGTCCTCGCAGGGGGGGCGCGCGGGGCGTCGGAGCCCGCGGCCGCGCCGGGCGGTGGGGGGGGGGCGCCGCGCCCGGGGGCGGACGCCGCCGCCGCCTGCGCTGCCGCCTCGGCCTCGGCGTCGGTCTCGGGTGCCGACGCGCCCTATCCCCCCTCCGCCCCCTACCCTCGCGCCTGCCGCTGGTCCACCCGCCACGCCCGCGCCGACGTCGAATCCAATCTCCTCGCGGTGGGGGGGGGGGGGGGGCGCCCCCCGGGCCCCCCCGGGGGGGGCGTGCGGGTCGCCGTCCACCGTTGTCGACTCGCGTGTCCGCCCGAGCGGCCGTTGCCGGTGCTGAGGGACGTCGACGAGGAGGAGGATCTAAGGGCCTGGTTGAGAGAGTCGGGGGGCGGGCGGGACGAGGGCGCAACGGGGAGGGCGCGCGCCGACGACGACGCGGCCGAGGTGCGGAGGGCGGGGAGGGCGGCTCTGGTCGGGAGGTCTCCCGAGGGCGAGGAGGGGGGTCGGTGGGACGTTGGGGCGGCAGCGTCCGGCCCGCCGGGGCCGTGAGACGGCGCGCGACGACGGGCGGGACGTGGCGGGGGCGGGCGGTCGGGGGGCGCCCCGGTCGGCGGTCGCGGGACGGGGTTGAATCCCTCGTTTCCTCCGTCCCTCTCTCCTTCTCTCCGTCCCCCTCCCCCTCTCTCTCCTTCCTCACGCCCGCCGCGCCACCCGCGCCCTCCCGCCGCGCGCGACCCGGCCCGCCGCGGTGGCCGCCTTGGCGGGGGGCGGGGACGGGACGGAGACCTCCGCCCCGGCGTTCTCGTCGTTGGCGCCGGCGTCGCCCCCCTGTTCCTCGCGCTGGCCGTCTCGCTCCCCCTCGTCCTCGGCCTCGCTCTCGGCCTCCTGCTCCGACCCGGTCCCGTCCGAGGGCGGGTCCGACGCCCCGTCCGTGTCGTCGCCCTCGGTGCCCCCGTCCGCGTCGACGGCCGCCTCCGCGTCGACGGCGGCGGCAGCCCGGGCCCCACCGCCCTTGCCGCCCGCGCCCTTTTGGACCTCACCCTTGCCGGTCGGCGTCGGCCCGGCGTCGGTGTCGGCGCCGTCTCCCACCCCGGCCGCCCAAGGGAGGGCCGGACCCCCAGCCGCGGCCACCGCCCGGCCGTGCGCGGCGAGGGCGGCGGCGACGACGACGGCGTCCTCGTCCGAGAGGGGTTTCGCGCGGGGAGCGCGCGTGGCTCCCTTGGCCCCGCGCTTGGAGGGCCTCTCGTCGTCGATCTCGTCGTTGTCGTCGTCGACGTCGTCGGCGTCGGCGTCGACGTGGCGGTCAGCCGCGGCCGTGGCGCGGCGCGGCACCGTCCGCGCCCCGCCGCCCCCGGCGCACGACGCGGCGAACAAGGCCAGTTCTCTCCCCGCCGTCCCCGACCGCGGCCCCAGCCGGTGCATCAGGGCATTGGCAAGGAGGCCAAGCCGCTGAGCCGCGGCCGAGCCCCGAGGGGGGGCGGGCAGGCGAGTCAACGAGGAGACGAGGGCGGCGACGTAGGGACGGGCGGCGCCGGCGCCGTTGGAGTCCGCCGCGTTGGCGCCCGCCGCGGAGGACGGACACGAGAGGGCCTCGAGAATCACGCGCTCGCACGCCTCGGCAGCGTCTGCCGAGCGCGCGGCGGCGAGGTCACGCCGGGCGGCGGGGGGGGCCGAGGCAGCAGCGTCGGCGGCGTCGGCGTCGGCGGCGGAGAGGGCCCCGGCGATGAGGCGGGCGACGCGGGCGCCGGCGGCACGGTCGGCCGTGGCCATAGCGAGACGGCAGGCCGGGGCGAGGGCGCGAGCGAGGGTGCGGCGCCCGTCGTCGCTCGACAAGGCCAGCGCGGGGAGGAAGACGGGGGCAAGCTGCGCGGCCCGCTCGGGCGCCGACGCCGACGCGGCGAGGGCGGCGACGCGGGCTACGGCGGCTGCCGCAGCATCTCCGGCGAGTGCGCCAGCCCCAGGCATCGCGGCGTGGAGGGGAGCGTGCAGGGCGAGCTTGGCAACGGCCTCGGCTGTCGACTGACACAGGTCCGTCCATCCGCCAAGGGGCGTCCGGATGTCGTCGGCGTCGTCGTCGGCATCTTCCGCGTTCGAATCGTCACCCGCGCCGCCAACGAGGGCGGCGCGGGCCGAAGCTGCCTCGGCAGCGCCTAGGTCCATGGCGTCGAGAAGAGCCGAGGCGAGTCCCCCCTCGAGGGCCCGGCGCCCCGCGTCCCCCTGGGGCAGGGAAGCGGCGAGGGCCGCGGCCGCAGCGTCAGCCGCCGCGGGACCTCGGGCGAGGGCGAGGTCGCCAAGGCACCGCGCGGCCTCGGCCCGCACCGCAGGCACCGCGTCGCAGGCCAGGGCGACGCGCAGGAGCGCGGCATGGGCGGGGGGGCAGGCGGGAGGATCCAGAAGGAGGGCAGCGCCGAGACAAGCGGCTGCGGCGCGGCGGACGTCGCTCGACGCGTCTCCGAGGCCGGGGAGCGCCGCGTCGTCGATCAGTGCCGCGAGAGTTTCCCCCGCTCCGGTGCATCCGCGGGCCCTCCGGAGCACAGCGGCAGCCTGGGCCAGGCGCTGGGCGCGACGGGGGGCGCCCGAGGGGGCGTCAGGGCCGTCCGAGCCGGCGGCGGCGGCGCATGCGACGGCGACGGCGGCGTCGGCGTCGGCGAGGGCAGAGATGAGGGCAGGGCCGGCGGCGCCGTGGACGCGCGCGGCCAGCTCGGCCGCGGCGGCCTCCCACCGCCCATCGCCCCCGCGCCCAACGGCGGCTCCGGGCTGTGCCTCGTCGTCGTCATCGTCGTCGTCCTTGTCGCAATCGTCGTCGCCATCCATCGCCGCGTCGTCGCCGCGCCTCGTCACGCGCATGTTCGAATCCGCCGGGCCGCCGTCGGCCGCAAAGCAACCCCCTCCGCTCGACAGCATGTCGGACACCAGCGCCGCAGCGGCCTCGCGCGACGCTCCGTCGGCGAGATCGGCGCATCGGGCGAGAACGAGACACGCCTGCCGCGCGACGGCCCTCCCCGCGCCCCCGCCCTCCGCGATCCGCGTCCGCGCCAACGCGACGACGTCGGCGACGGAGGGCAGCGCCGCGTCGAGAGCCTCGCCCGCGCTCGCGGCGGCGGCGGCGTCGAGGCGAGCGAGGTGGCCGGGGCCGGCGCGGGCAGCGCGGGAGGAGCCGCTGTGGGCGAGGAAGGCGAGGCGCTCGCACGCCACCCTCCAGACCAGGGCCCCAACGGGGTCGAGGGGGGCAGGCCGGGAGGCGTCGACCTCGGCGCCGTCGTCGCTCGGCGGCGGAGTGCCCGGCGGGGCATCGGCGGCGACGACGGTGACGATGCCCCGGGCGACGGCCTCGGCCTCGAGGGCGGCCGCGCCCCGGGCCCCCTCGGCCTCCGCGTCGATGGCCCCCGACTCCATCAGCCGCGCCAGGCCCGCCGTGGCCACGCCCTCGCCCGCGCCCGCCGCGTCGAGCGCGAGGGCGAGGGCCGCGGGGGATCCGCCCTCGTCGGCCGCCAGCCACGCCCGTGCCATGATCTCGGCCGCCCGCTTGGGCGCCGCGCCCCGCTCGGCGAGTCCCCGCCGGAGCGCGGCGCGGCGCTGCGTCAGCGACAGAGCGGAGAGCGGAACGCGGGCGGGAGCCGCCAGAGCCGCGAAGACCTCGGCCCGGACCCCCTCGGCGGGGTCCCGCGTCATCGACAGCAGCAGCGGCAGGGTCCGGTCGCACGCAGGCAGATAGCGGGCGCAGGCGCGGCGCACCTCGGCCACGGGGTCGCGCCGGCCCGCGCGCGCCATGCCCGCCGCCGCGGGGCAGTCCCGGTACTGCCCATCTTCCCCCGGGTCCACGAGACGGGCGAGGCCCCGCACGGCCGCCGCGCGAATGGCCGGAATCCGGTCCCGCAACCGGATGGTCACGGCCTCTTCGGCGGCCGCCAGCGCCTCGTCGTCGAGCTCGCATTCGTCCGGCAGGGCCTCAAGAATCGCGCCGACGCACTCGACCGCCCGCAGACGCACCGCCTTGTCCGCGGCGGGACACGCCGCCGCGCACAGAGCAAGAGCACGCCCGAGAGTGGCCTCCTCGCGGCGACGGGCGCCCTCGAGGGCGGTACGGTGGGCCGCTAGGGCGGCCCCGTCGGCCTCGGAGGCCCCGTCGGCGCCCCCGGCGGGGTCCTCCAAGGGGGTCAGCCGCGTCGCAAACTGCACGGCGAGTGCCAGAGCGCGGTCTAATCCCGGGCTCCGCCGTGGCGCCACCACGGCGGCGGCGAGGCACCGCAAAAAGTCTTCGAGAAACGCGTCGGGGTCCGCGTCGCGGCGCTCAGACAGCAGGCGGGCGCACCGGGGGAAGGCGGCCCGGGACCGCTGGGCAAGATTGAAAATGGCCCCGACGCTCTGGCCTCCCTTGGCGGCGGTACGGGCGCGAGCGGGCTTGGAGGCGGGGGGGGCGGGTGGGGCGACTTCTTCGCGTGCAGCCTCGACGGCCGTCCTGGAGGCCTTGGAGCGCGACGGCATTGCAACGGAGGAGGTGGTAGCGGCGCGGCGGCTGCTGCGGTGGGTGCGTCGGGTGGAGGCGTGTAAGGGAAAGGAGTTGAGGTGAAGACGGGGAAACATCGCACGCTGCCGCGCGAGGCGAAACGAGGGGGCGGGGAGGGGGCGGCCGGAGCCGACGTCGCCCGTCGTCCGAACGCTCAGGCATTCCGCTGGCGAAAAATAGACGTAATAGATTATTTCGGGGATTCAAAGGAGTTAATTTCTCAGAAAACGCGCGAATGGCTCGCGATCTTGGCGAGTTCTGCCAATGAGACGCGAAGCGGGGCCGGCTGGGTTCGGACGTCGACAAAGTCGTTTTCTGGGGGGCTGCACCGCGCGCACGACTCGCCTCGTATCCTCGATGCCGCCACCGAAGTGCGCGGATGTCGAGACCGAGCGATTGCGGCGCCCCAAGGCTTTCTCGCGCGTCTCCGACCGCATCCTCCCCCGTCCCCAGTCGCCTTTGCGACACTTCGCGTTCCCCCCCACCCCATCCCATCTACTGGACGGAGCAGCACCCCTGCTCCCCCACCTCCCTCCCTCTCCGGTGTTTCTTGTCGTCAACGCGCGGTGGCGTCAAGTCGCGCCCGGCGGCGATGAGGTCGGCGACGCGGGGCAGCCGCCCCCGCCCGGGAGGGAACGCAGCGTCCCAGGCGGCCGGCACGCCCTCCGCCTCCAGCGCCGCGATGAAGTCCACCACCCTGGCCGCGCTGGGCCGCATCGACGCGTCCTGCTCCCACATGCTGTTGATCAGAGCTATCACCGGCGCGGGCCAACTCGCGGGAAGGGCTCTGCGCCACCCGTCGAAGGCCACGGCGCTGGCGCGGGCCCACACGTCGCCCTTGCGGGGTGCTGCGCCCTCTGGGCCGAACTGCGTCAGTCCGGGTTCCGCGATCAGGCACTCGAACAGCAGCACACCCAGGGAGAAGATGTCCGCCTTCTCGTTGTAGGGCTCCTCTCTGGCCACCTCGGGCGCCATGTAAAGCAACGATCCCGTCAGGCCCGTGGCCTCGACGGGGCTGTTGTTCGCGTGAAAGGTGTATAGGCGCTGCAGGGATGCGCCCCTTGCACGAAACGACGAGTAATCCGGGACTCCGTCCTTGCCCACGGCGAAGGGGCCGTCCCTCCGGCCGGCGGGGGCGTCGGCGTCGTCGGAGGCGACGACGTCCCGGACGATGGCGCGGACGAGGAACGGCACGAGCTTGAACGGCAGAGCGACGCCGCGGGCGACGGCGTCGGCGGCGTGGCCGAGGGCCTGGGACGCCGCGGCGCCCCGAGAGGCGGGGCGGGCGGGGGCGCCTCGGTTGACGATGCGAGAAGAGACGCCGGATCGGCCGCCGGCGGCGACGCCGGCGGGCGTCGTCCGGCTGGCCCCGGCGGCGAGCAGCGCGAGGTCGGGGTGGTTGGAGGACCCGGTCCGGAGACTCCCCGCGCCCCCTCCCGCCCCCTTGGGGCTCCGCGGGACTCCGCCAGGCTTCAGGCTCCACGAAGGCCTTCGCGAGGGGGGTGCCTCGGCGTGGGCGTCGAGGGGGGTTCCGCCGAAGGCCGAGACAGTGGCCGATCGGGCGCGGGACGTCTTCCGGTCCCCGGACGCCGACGGGCTCAGGCCGACGGGGCCTGACGCCCCCCCCTCCCCCCGACTCGTCCCCACTTCCCTTCCCGTCAACTGGCTCCCGTCGACGCCCCGCAAGAACTCCCTCGTCCGCAGGGGCGTCCGCGGTCCGGTCCCCTCGGGGCCGGCCCTGTCGGCCGCGCGGTCAGTCGCGGACGGCGCCACCCCCGTCGTCTCCACCTCCGAGGGCCGCGAGACTTCCCCCGTCTCCGGCGCGCGGTCGGATCCGCCGCGCGCAGCCTCGGCCTCGGCGTCCCGCTCGGCCTTGCTCCGGATGAACTTGGCAAGGCCAAAGTCCACCAGCTTGGCGCCGGCCCTGCTTGTGTCGATGGCCTCCCTCCCCTTCCGCAAGAGCCCGCCCAGCCCCGGCCCACCCGGCGCCCGCTCCTCGGCCTCCCACGCCGCACACTGGTCGGCGGGGGCGACCAGGAGGACGTTTTCCGGTTTGAGGTCGCGGTGGATGATGGCCGGATCTCTGCCGTGAAGGTGGGCCAGGCCCTCCGCCACACTGCGGATCCACCGGAAGGCGTCGGCCCAGGTGTAGGCCGGTCGACCGCCCGAGGGGCATCCGAGGTCGCCCGGGTCCGTCGACGTGGCCACCTCCACCAGCCCTGCCCCCGTGATGCTGCCCGGGGACCGGCCGAACCCGGCGACGTGGAGTCCATCCAGCTCCTTGTCTACGTGTCGGTCGAACCGCCCGCGGCGCTCACCCCCGCCGGGCGTGCTGGCGCCCAGCAGCCCCCGCGCCTCGTCGGCCGCCTCCTGCGCCCTCCGCGCAGCGTCCGCGCGCTCCCGCCGCGCCGCGCGGTTCGCGCGCCACTGCCGCTTCAGGATGACGTCCAGGTCGCACCCCCTGCAGAACTCCTCCACCAGAAAGAGGGACTGCGCCTGCGCGCGCAGGTCCTGCGGAGACAGGTCGTCCGGGTCCGCGGCGTCGGCCGACCCGACCACGCCGAAGCCTCGGAACCTCACGACCGAGGGGTGGTCGACCGCCCTGAGGGCTCGCGCCTCCAACAAGAAGAGCTCGAGTCCCTCCTCGTCCAGCGCGCTGTCGAGGAGGTGCTTCACCGCGACGAGCTCCCCGGGAGGAGCGGTGTCCCCTTTGGGGTCGTCCCCCAAAGGGGACTTTGGGGTCGTCCCCCGCCGGCGCTGCTCGCAGAGGACGACGCGACCGTACGCGCCTGCCCCAAGCGTCCTCAGTGTCTTGAGATCGCTCCAGAGGACGGCCTGCTCGTGCTTGCGGGCCGAATCGTAGAGGGTCGCCTTCATCGACTTGCGATTCTGCGTTTTGGGACGGGGGGGGGGGGGGGGGGTGGGCGCGCGGCGGGGGGGGGAGGGGGGGGGAATGTGCTACGACGCGGCGCGGATCATTTGGCAATGACCCGAGAGGATCGGGGGACAAGAGATCCACTTTGCAAAATGAGCCGTTGAAGAGCGCAGTGTGGAACGAGAGAGAGCAGGGAAGGGCTGCCTAGTGTCGGCGTATCAAGCGGCAATTACTTGCCCGTTTCCCGTCCTTGAAGGCGTCGCGCTTTCTGCTGCTGGAAGCTGAGATGAAGACTTCAACCTTTCCCGAGCCTGCAGCCTCTGACGACGGCCGGCGGACGCCGTTGGCCTCGCCGCCATAGTCAGCCAACTTGACGTCATCACCGTCCAGGTTGCCCGAGCTCCCGGGAGCCGGGAGCATGGCCGAGCTCGGTTCGCGTGCGCACCTTGCTGTCTCGCACGTGGGGAGCGGGGACTGATTGGTTCGTTTCTCATTCGTCGAAACGACGACATTCTCGACCGTCGCGTGACGCGACGCGAGCCCCGCGTCGGCCGCCCTTGACCCCGCGTCGGCCGCCCTTGACCCCGCGTCGGCCGCCCTTTACCTCACCCTATCCCACTTCCCAGACCTCGGCCGACACCCCCACTCGACGCAGCGCGCCGCGCACGGCTTCGACAACGTTCGCGCTCCGTAGCACCGCGAATCCCGCGTCGGACGGCTCGACATGGGCGTCGCCGTTCCCGCCTCCGCCGTCCCCCGTCCGTCCGTCGTCCTCCGCCGTCCCCCCGTCGCGGCAGAGGAGCGCCCAAGCCTCGACCTGGGCCCCGCTCGTGGCCCCCCCCAGGGCTCTTCGCGCCGCACCGTGCCAAACCCCGAGCCCGCCGACGCATCCGTCCGAGACGAACGACACGGGAAAGCGCGGTCCCCGCAGCCCCGACAGGCGGAGAACGGTCGTACCCCCCGCAGCGCCCGGCGGCCGACCCTCGGCGACGGCATCGGCCGCAGCGGCGCGGCGCGCCCGCAGGAGGGCGGCCAGCCTGACCTCTGCGTCGCTCTCGCTCTCGAGGTCCCCGCACCGGCGCGAGGCCAGCGCCCCACCGGCCTCGCGCCACCACGCCGCCCAGCCGTCGCCCAAGCTCGGATCGCCCCTGCCGCCCCACCCTGCCGGGGGTGGGAACCCCGCCTTCTCTAGCGCCGCCGAGGCCTCCGGGGACGCCAGAGGGCGATTTGAATTGACGTAGTAGATGAGAGACCATCGCTCTCCCGCGAACGGAGAGGTGCGGTGGGGAAGACGGCCGTCAAAGGCGCCCCAGGCGGACCCAGAGGCCGCCCCGAGGGACACGAGGCGTCGCGCGGCCCCGTCGGGCCCGCCGCCGGTGCGGACCCAGAGGCCGCCGCACCCGGTGAAGGGGCCAAGGGCGACGATGAGACTCGGGCCCGCGTTGCCGGCGTCAGAGTGTTCGGCCGCGGCGTAAGATTTGTTTACTGGGGGTATGGGGGGGAGCGAGTGTTGACGGGGGGAAAGAGTGCGGCCACTGGTGCGGACGCCGATGCGGGAACGTCGTCACCCCCCCATCACCCCCCCTCGCCTTGGACGGACGTAAAGTCCAAACAACCCCCCCGCGTCGCCGCCGCCGCCACCGCCGCTGCCTCCGGAGACTCAAGCGCGAACCGGGTGACAAGCCTCGTGAGGGTCGGCGCGTCCAAAGCGTGGTCCGACAGGGACGGGGCGACGGACCCGACGAGGCCGAGGCACGTCGAGTCGACCGCGGTGACGCCAGGGGGAAGCACGACGCGGCGGGCGGTCGTAGACGGCACGCGGGTGGAGCGCTGGGGATGTAGGGGGGGAGTAGGGGAGCGGGTCGACGGCCGCAACGCGTGGGGGCGACATGGCGGAGGCCCACTGCATGTGAGCTCGCCAGGGCGGCCAGGACGACGTCTTCCGTCACGGAATCGACGTCGAGAAAAGAGGGGTCGATGTCAGGAAGCGGTTTTAGCCGCGATGACGGTCCGCGAAACGGGGGCTGCTTGGACAGGGACGGCTGCCAAGCGCCGTTCCCGCCACGCCCGCCACCTCGGCCGGCGCCAATCGTCAAGCGGCGACAGGCGCGTCCGGAGGTGGACGGGGGGCCAACCGCCCCGCGCAACGGCATCTCGTGGAGCACTCCTTCACTGGATCGCGGACGAGAGAAGGAAAGGAAACGAGAGAGAGAGGAAACTCGCTCAACCCTGGCGCCCCGTCACGGTCCACGTCCCGCCTCCTCCCCCCCCGGCAACGGGAGGCAAGTGAAGTCCCGCACCACCCCACCGCACCCCTCGGCCAGAAGCGCGCTCGGGGCCTGCCCTGTGCTCACTCCCCAGCACCCCAACCCCGCCGCCACGGCCGCCCGCGCCCCGCTTGGGCTGTCCTCGAACGCCACGCACTCCGCCGCCCTGTTCTCCAACCCCAGTCTCCGCAGTCCCTCGAGGTAGGGCTCCGGATCGGGCTTGGCCCGGACGCACCGCTCCCCGAGAACCACGTCGACGAATCTGCTGCGGATCCCGAGCCCATCGAGCATCGCCTCGGCGTTCAGCCCCGGGGCGTTGGTCACGGCAACGTAGGGGATTCCCGATGCGTCGAGAGCGTCGAGGAGCGACAGGAGCCCGGGGAGGGGTGCCAGGGCCCCCTGGGGGGCGGCAAGGGCGCGAAACCGCGCCTCCTTGTCGGCGCTCCAAGCCGCGCCGCGGTCGACCGACCACGACGGAAACAACTCCGCGACGATCGTGGGGTTATGCCTTCCAGCGATGTGGCGGCGAAACCAGGTCTCGCTCACGGGTTGCCCGCCGGGAACCGAGGGATCCCCCTCCCACTCTCCCTTATTCTGTTCCTCGGCCAGCACGGTTCTGAATACAGCCAGGTGGAGCGGATCCGAATCGGTCAGAGTGCCGTCAATGTCGAACAGCACTCCCGCGCAGGTCAGGGGGTGGGGAGGCAGGGGGACGGCATCGGGGTCGTGGTGCCGCACCAGAGGGGGGGGGGGCGCGTGGACTTGAGCATGAGGGGCGGCGGCGGGGGCTCCCGAGGTCGAGGCGGGGGCGGCTGCGGGGCAAAGCCAGGGCAGGGTGGGGTTCGGAGGTCGGTCGTCGACAGCCTTGAGCGCTTGCGGCGTTGACCTCCGGACTCGACGCTGGGACTTGGAGCGCGACGCGGCGCGAACGAAGAACGGTGGGAGTCAGCTACACTGGGGTTCTTGACTAGGGCCGAGAAGGAAAAAAGGAAACCCCGAGACGAGCCGCCAACGACCCTCGCCTCCTCGCTCGACCGACGGCCGACGCACGGCCGTTCCTCCGCTCGACATCGCGCCACCGGTCGACGTCCACCCAAACTTGAGCGCGCGCAGCGCCATAAGCAGTCCACTCAGGTGCGGGGAGAGGTGGGCGCGCCCGAGGACGGCAGAACTCGACTCGTGCCCTCTCCCGCGCTAGCCTCGGGTCACCGCTCGGCCGCGCCCCCGCCTCGGATTGCCCTTCTTTTCATCCCGACGGAAACTGCGCCCTTCCCACAGAAGTTAATAAGACAGGTCAACATCCTCGAGCCAGTTTCGAGCTGTTCTGATCGATGGGCCGGCGCCAGCGAGCCTCGCAAGCGCCGGCCTCGGCGGATGACGCCTACAAAGCCGACGCTGACACCGGCGCCGCTGGACCCCCCCCCCTGCTGCGGTTCGAACGGTGGGTGGACGGCGAGATGGTCTGCGAGACGCGTGACGCGCCGGACCGCTGGTCCCTGCACGAGGCGAATCGTGCGACGGTGACGCTGCCGTGCGGCGCCGACGACGCAGAAATGGGCCACGTCGTGGTTGAGGTGTCGCAGCGCCCCCACGCGCTCACGGGAGGCCGCACGCGCGGAGCCGAGGGCGTCGGAGCGTGTCTCTGGGACGGAGCCCTGTGCCTCGGGTGGCTGCTGTCGACAGACGCCGGGCGGACGACGGGGGCCTCGTCGTCGTCGTCTTCGGGCCTCCGGGGGACGCGGCTCCTCGAGCTCGGGGCCGGTGTCGGCCTGCCGGGCGCGACGGCCGCGATGCTGGGCGCCGTGGTGACGACGACCGAGCGGGACTGCTGTCTTGAGCTCTTGACGGGCGAGGGGGTAGGGGGGGCAGGGGAAGGGGGGGGTTGGGGAAGGGTGGGGGCGGACTGGGGGATGGGGGGGAAGGGAGAGAGGGGGGGAGGGAACGGGCGACGCGGTCGAAGCGGCGACGGGTGGCCGCACTGGTGGGGGTGCCGCCCCACCACCGCCAGAGCCGTCCACTCGACACCGACGGGACTGGCCCCCTCCGACGTCCCCCTTCTCTCCACCATCGACAGAGAACGTCGAGCTGAACGGCTTCTCCGGCCGCGACGGGACGCGGGCCACGGCTGAGCTGGCCGGAGGGAGAGGGAGGAGACGGGGCACGGCCGGGGGTTCGGTGACGGTCGAGAGGGTCGACTGGGGCTGCGCCTCCTCCCACCGGCTCGTCGCCGCCCTCTCCTGTGCCGACGCCGCCCGGGGCCTCGGTCCCATGCGTGTGGCCGTCGTGTCAGACGGCGTCTACCTCGACGGGGACGGCCGCGCCCCGTCGGTCCCCGCGCTCTGCGAGCTCCTCCGGTGTGCCCTCTCCCCGGCCGAGCGGGCGCGCCGGGAGGCCGCAGCGGCGTCCGCGGGGGCCGACGACGGGACCGACCTCGGCTCCGTCTCCCGCTCCGCGCCCCCCCCCCCCCCCCCCCCCCCCCCCCCCCCCCCCCCCCCCCCCCCTACGCCCTCGTGGTCCAAGAGAGGAGGGCCGCCGCCGTCTCGGACGCCCTTCGGGCGGGGCTGGAGCGGCGGTTCCGCGTCGTCGAACGTCTGCCGTCGCGGATGCTCCCGCCCTGGATCGAGCGCTTCGACCCGACGGAACCGAGCGACGAGAAAAGAGAGGCGCAGGTGGGGCGGTTCGAGGTGTGGCGGTGCCGCGGGCCGCATCGGTGGCCTCAGGCCGACGGGAGGACGGCCAAGGCTTGGGGCCGAGGGGCGCGCGACGGCGACGGCGACGGCGACGGCGACGGCGACGCGACTGTCTCGGACTCAACGGACCCGGGCGAGGCCGCGGCCGAGCTGGCTCGGCTTGGGGAAGGACACGTCGAACGAGGGGGAAGGTGGGTTCTCCTGCACCCGGGGGGAACCGAGGACGACGGCGGGGTCCGGGCCGAGGCGGGGGCGGCCGTCGCGGCGGCGGGCGGCGTCCTCCTTGAGATCGAGGTCGATGGGGGGGCGGAAGGTGGAGGTCTGGAAGGGGACGCCGTGCTGGGCCCTCGGTCGCCAATGCCGTCGCTGGTGCGGTGGGCGCGCCGAAAGGAGGCGAGGGGGGGGTGGGAGGCAGTGGAGCGGTCGGGGCGGCTGGGGGTGGGGGAGGCCGCTGCCTTTGTGCAAAGGACGTCGGTACTCTGAACTGATTTGTCGACTGATTTGTCGTGCAGACCAGTCCCGAGGACTCCCTCTCGAACGTGGATCCCTGTGAGGCCGCTCGATTCTCGCATGGTGCCATATTTGCTCGCATTCTCGCATGGTGCCATGTCTGCTCGCGTGTCAGCCAGCGGACGGTGCCTTCTACCTCCGTCGCACCCAACACAGTGTCAGAGCAACGAGAAGAGGGAGGCGTTTGTCTCCTTCTTCTCCTCCTGGGCTCCTGGCGGCTATCCGCGACCTCCGCGCCCCCGAAAGCCACACGAAAAACAAAAGCCGAAAGCAGTCGGGTGCGACCCACAGGCTCCTTCGGCCGTTCATTTCGGAACACGATGCACGCCCAGGCTTCTATCACGCCGCTGATGGTGCCTGGCGAGCTTCCTTGGCCCGCGGAACCGCCGAGCGCGGCGCACGAGGCTGACTGACCACTGTTCCCGGCCGCCCCCCACCTCGTCCTCCTTCCCTACTTCCTTCCAGATTCAGATGTCCTGAGGGTCGCGAAAGGGCATCAAATCGATGCATCTTTGACTCCCGGCTCGACGGGCCCTCCATCGAAGGCGAGCGGGCGCCCGTGGCCGACACGGCGGGCAAAGCGCGCCGAGCCCTCCCGACGGCGGACCGGCGCGATAAATCGATCCACTCGCGTTCAACCGTCGAATCACTCCGCAGAGATTCAGACCCGTCGGAGAATCGCCCGTTTCCATGCGCGGAGACGACGATGGACGGGTCGCACCGACACCCGCCACGGCTCCACACGCCGCAGCGACTGCCGCAGCCGCCCCCCACCCGACCCCCACGACGGCTCCCCTCGCGCTCGGCCCCGCCTTCGACGCTGCCGCGACGACCGCCGCGACACCCAGCCTCGGCTTCGGACCGGCGCGGGCCCCGACGACTGGGGCGGCCTGCGCCCCTTCCCATGCCCCCTCGGCGCCTGCCCTCCCTTCCCCCTCCCCGCTGCTCGTCCCCGCCTCCGCCCCGACCCCCCTCGACGCCCTCGCGGCTCTGTGCGGAGTATCGTCTCCGATGCGCGCCGCGGCGACGGCGGGGGCGGCGGCGCGGGCACTGGCGCGGCCCCCCCCAGTCACGACGATGGTGTCGGCGCCCGGCGCGCCGTCGACGTCGACCACCCCCGCGCACTCGTTCGGCGCGCGCCGGTCCCTCCCCGGGAGCGCCGCGGGAGCGGCGACGGCGGCGGCCTCGGGAGCGAGCGCGGGGTGGGGGGCGGCCGTCGCCGGCCTTCCCGCGGCCGCCGGCGTCGACGGCGCCGCGTCCCCCCGCCGCCCGCCCCCGGTCCGTCGCGTCCCCGCCCCGTCGGGCAACCGCGACGGCCGCATCAAAAGTGGGAGGCGCAAGGGTGGAGCCGGCGTTCCCGGCAGCGGGGTGACGGAGACGTCGACGTCGGCAGCGGCGCGGGCGCGCGGCCGGTCTGTCGCCGCCCTCGCTCTCGCGCCCCCCGGCCCCCCCCTCGCGCCCCTCGTGCCCCCCCTCGCGCCCCCCGGGCCCCCCTTTGCAGCGCTCCCCGCCCTGCCGGCCGTCCACGCCGCCTGCGCCGCCCTCGCCGGGCAACCTCTCTTCTTCCCGCCCGCCCCGGACGGACCGGACCTCCCCGCGGGGGCGGTCCCCGGCCCCGTCTGCCCCTCGACGGAGGATCCCTCGGGCCAGCCCGCCGCCCCCCCGGCCCCCGCCTCCCCCGCCCCCGCGCGTCCCCTCCCTCCCACCTCGGAGCAGCTGTGGCGGAGGCGACTCCGGTGTCTCCGCTCCTTCGTCCGTCGGCACCGCCGGATGCCTACCATGAACGAGGATTGGCCGGCGCCCGACACTGACTCCGAGTCCGAGGCCGAGGCGGAGAGGCGCGAGGAGGAGGGCAGGGTGCGGGACGCGACCGCGGGGGGTGGGAGGCCGGGTCGCATCTACGTGGGGGCGGAGGAAGAGGAGGAGGGAGCGGTGGAGGAGGGGGCGGTGGAGGAAGAGGGGGAGGCGGAGGGGGCGGTGGAGGGGTTGGCGGGGGGGGGAGGGGCGGAGGAGGGGGCGAGGCGGGCCGCCGACGCCGCCGACGGCCCCGCCCCCCCCTCCGCGGCCCCCTCCCGCCCGCGGCCCCCCAAGCGGGTCCGCGCGGCCGGCGGCGGTCAGACCGAGATGGTCGGGGCTTGGGTGTCGACCCAGCGCAAGACCCGCCGGCTGGGCTACATGCCGGCCGAGCACGCCCGAGCACTGGAGTCGGTGCCCGGGTGGCAGTGGAGCTGGGACCGCGCCGCCCGGCGGGAGGAGCTCTGGGAGGAAAAGCTCGACCTGCTGCGTGGCTTCGTGGCGGAGCGCGGACGGCTGCCGAGAAACTCGGAGCCCTTCCGCGGTTTCATGGTGGGCAACTGGACGTACGCCCAGCGCTTCTCCCGTCGGAGGGGGCAGCTGTCGGAGGAGAGGGTGCGGAAGCTGGAGGCGACCCCGGGGTGGTCGTGGCTCTAGGGCCCGGGAGAGGGAGAGGAGGGGGCACGGTCTGGGGGTGGGAGCGAGAGAGCGAGAGATTGATAGGGAGAGGTGTGCGTGTGTTTGTGTGTGTGTGTTTGTGTGTGTGTGTGTGATGGACGGAGGCGAGGGAGGGAAGGAGGGAGGGGGAGGAGGGAAGGAGGGAAGGAGGCGGCCGCAGCGCCGCCGCGCGACTCTTCGTGATGGAGGGGGGGAGGATTCAAATCAACCCGACGGACATCGCTGTCTCTCCCTCTCTTTCCTCTGCTTCCCGCGTTACTCCCCACCGCCCGCCGCCCGCAGCCGTCTCCCTAGGTCGAAAAGAGCGCGGCAAGCTCTGCCCTGGCCCAGGTGACCCGCCACGTCGGCGGCGGCCTCGGCGCGGGCAGCGACTCCGCGGAGCTCGGGCGTCGCGTCGCGCCCGAGCGCATCGTCGGCCTGGGCGGCCAGAGCGCCGGCCAGGGCGACCAGCGCCTCTCCCATGTGCGGGAGCACCACCGGCGACGCCGCGGCGGCCCGGGCGCACCGGAGACTCGCGGCCCCCGGCCCCTCGCCGGGGCCCGGCAAAAAGCGAGACAGCCGCCCCGCCGCATCCAGCGCGGCGCGGGGCCTGCCCCTGCGCTCGGCCGACGTGAGGGCCGCCAGCGCCCGGAGCGCCTCGAGGTCGCCCGCCGCTGCGCTCGTCGCCGCGCCGCCGTCTCCCATCCCCATCCCCATGGCCGCGGCCGCCTCGCCACGTCGCGCCAGAGCCACCCACTCGGGCGTGTCGGCGAGCTCGGCCGCCTCGGGCCCCGCGGCCGAGGACAGGAGGTCGCCCAGGCGAGCCACGACGAGCCCAAGGGCGCCGGCGGCGTCCCCTCTCGCGAGACTGATCTCGGCCGCCGCTTCGCACTGGGCCGCGTTTCGACACCGCCGCGCGACCTCGGCCAACAGGGCGTCAACGTCGACCCCGGGGCCGGCGAGGCGGGCGGCAAGGCCACGCGGTGGGGGGGGGGGGGGACCCGACGCGCGGGCCGCCCGGGCGCCCGCCCCAAGGGGGGCCACCGCGCCCCACCCACCCGAGGGCCGTCCCAGCAGGGTCGCGTACGCCCGCGTGGACACGATGAGCTCCTGCAACAAAGCTGCGCGAGCTCCAAAGGCGACGGAAGGACGGGCGGGGTCGCCGTTGGACTCTGCCGCCGACGACGCCGCCGCCTGACGGGCGTCCGCGCCACGTGGACGCGACGAGGTCCAGCCGCCGGCGCCGTCCACCGCGTCGGCCGCCGCCGAAAAGTACTCGCACGCCCCCTCTACCCGAGCGTCCGGCCCCGAGTCGGCCGGCGGGCGGAGGAAGACGCTTCTCGCGTAACTTGCGACGACGTCGGCCGGGGCGAGCCTGAGGGCGCCCGCAGGGGCGACGCCCGCAACGGGCGGAGCGCTAGCAAGGAGCCCGTCAGCCTCGAGGGCGAGAGCGAGGTGGGCGGCGTCTGCGCCCCGAGACCGGGCCGCGTTGGGGTCTCCGGCAAAGAAGGCGGCAGCGGCGTGAGGCTGGGGGGGGGCAGGGTGGGGGGGGGTCGGTGGGGGGGTTGGGGGCACTCATCAGGGAGGCGAGCGGTGTGGGAGACGAGGGAGGAAGAGGGGGTGGCGGAGGAGGAAGACATGGGTGCAGCGAGGCGACGTGAGACTCGCCTGCACGGACAAGAGCAACACCGCGACGTAGAGCAGAGGCCTCCGCCCGTCGCGGGTGTAGTGCCGCGGCCCGAATTCGTTCAGCCGCCCCTGGACGTCGCGCACGGACACCGACCGGCTCGCCGCGTCGAGGTCCGAGGCCTCCGCAGCCGACAGCAAGCCCCCACCGCCGTCACTTGCCAGACCGCTCGGACCTGCCCCGCCGGCCGCCAAACCGGAACCGGGCATCGGCCTCATGCCGCCGCCGCTGTCGACACCGTCCACATCGCCGCCCCACCGGTCGACCATCGCCAGCTTAAACCAAAGAAAGTCCTCAATCGACCCAAAGAAGGATCGATGGTCAGCGAGGAATCTGTCGTGGAGAGAGAGCCTCCCCGACAGAACGACGACGAGGAGGGTGCAGTGGGCGCTCCGCGAAGCAACATCCTCGGCGGCCCCGCCAGACCGCGCGTCAGCGCCGCCCCGTTGAGCACCTCCCCTCCCCTCTCCCCCAACGCCAGCCCCCCGCGCGCCGTCCTCGCCCCCATCGCCGCTGATCCCCCCCAAGGCAAGCATCCGCCGGGCGCGATCGGCAGCCCGCGCCATGAGGTCAGACGGGAGGCGTCCGTTGTCGGCCACCCACCGCCGCAGCCACGACGCAATCTCATCAGCCCGCAGCGCGCTCTTGTGCTCTTCCAATAGCGATGTGGCGTCGATCCCCTGACCGCTGCGGAGCAGCAGGTAGACCTGCCGCCAGACGAGGTCAGGCGAGTCCAACACTCCCTCTGCCTCGAGGGGGAGATCGAGTCGCGCCCGAAGATACGCGCGGACCCTTGCGCGGGCGCCGAGCTGGCCCCCGAGGCGAGCCTCGGCGCGGCGGCGGGCGACCGAGGCCTCGAGATGGTCGCGGTGCTCAGTCTCGAGGGCGCGACGGGCGCCACGGCTCAGGGCACGGGCGAGGGCGTCCGAGGGGGGCCTGCCAGGTGGGGGGGGAGAAGCGTCGTGGCCGGCTGTGCGGGCGCAGGCGACCTCCTCCGCGATAGAGGCGGCAAGGCGCCACAGACGGGCGACCTCGGGATCGCGGTCCCCGCCACCGCGGGCGACAGCGTGGGCGGCGCCGAGGGCAGCGGCGCACGACCCCCCCACAACGCCCGATGCGGCGAGGCGGGGGCCCTCACCCGCAGCGCCTGCGACACCCCCGCCGGCCCCTCCGCCGGCAGCGCGGCTGCGGCGCCAGGCCCGCACGGCATCGAGGTAGGTGGCCTCTTTCGATCCGGGCTCGAGTCGCCAGGGAGCGGCGGCAGCGGCGCCCGAGCCGCCGCGGCCCGCGGCGGACGGTGCCGACGGCGCCGGGGCGGCCTCGGCCGGGCCTGGTGGGGGCGGGGCCCTGGGCGGCCCCGTGGCGAAGGCGGCGGCGCTGGCCGCGTCGCTGCGGGCCGCCAGGCCGCGGGCCGCCGCCCCAGCAAGAGCACGGCTGAAGGCAGCTGGGCTGGTGCAGCCGAGGGCGGCCGACGCGAGTGGGCTGGCGTCGGCGGCCCGCTCCGCATCGGCATCAGCCGCCCTCTGCCCGAGGCCCGCTTTGGCCGCGCGGCCGGCCTCGTCGAGGCGGAGAACGCCTTCGCGAAGCGAGGGGAGGTCGATCCCGCGCGTGGCCAGCAGTCGAGTCGCGCGGAGGCCAGCGGCATCGGTGGGGGGGGGCGCCGCAGTGGCGAGGGTCCGTGCGGCGTCGGCGACCTGGGGGGGCGGAAGGGAACGGGCAAGGGAGGATAGATGATACGTCGAACGCTCGAACGGTTGGGGGGCGCACCGTCGCGGACCAGCGCCGGGAATACACCGAAAAGAAACGGCCGGACGCGGCGGCGGCGAAGTCGACCGCCTGCGAACTCCTTTCGGGCTCTTCGAGAGAGAGCCGCGAACTCCATAGCGCCTTTCCGTCCTATTTCTCTCTTTTCTCGCCTGAACCAACGTGTGATTGATCTCCGGGAGCAGCAGAGCCTCGGACGCGTCGGCCCTGAAGGCGTCGGCGTCGGAGCGAGCCGCAGACGCCAGCGCCCTCCACCTCGCGAGGTCTGTGTCGACGTCCATGGCTGACGAGTTTCTTGTGCCCGCGGAGTCCCGCAGGGACTCTGAAGGGACCCTGGTTGGCGTCAAGCCCTCTCCAAAGACAGGTTTCACGACTCGTGTCTCGATGAGTCCTGGCGACGCCTGGAGCCCGACCCCCCGCCCTCGTTGTTTCAGGCCGGGGTGCCTCGGGCACCGCCCGGAACCCCAATGCTCTTCCGCCGCGGACCCTTGTGCGTCGTGCGCTGTCGGCTCGGGATGACGGCGGGGCCGGGGGCCGACGTCGCGCCAGCCGCCCGTCTCGCCACCGCCGCCGCAGACGGCCGTCGTCGGGCGCTCTCGCACCGCGCAGCGTCCACTTCGACCGCCCGCTTTGTCGGTTCCTTGTCCTTATTTGACTCACCAACCGAGAACGAGGACCTTGACGGTCCAAGGTGGCGCGTTCTGTCGTGGGGACGGGACGAGGCCGGCCGGCTCGGCCTCGGGTGGCGAGCGGGCGAGGGCCGCTCCTTCCTCCAGCCCTCCCCCGCCGAGGTCGAAGGCCTGCCTCCCGCCCCGGGCCCTCCACGAACACCGTGCCACTCGGCCCTCGACGCGGCCCTGGCCCGGCGCCGACGAGAGCGGGCCAGCGGCTGGTTCCAATCCGGCGGCGGGCACGAGCCGGGCACCGCCGCCGCTGTTGCCCGGCCCGGCGCGGCCGGTGCCCCCCCCCAGGTCGCCTGCGGGTACGGCCACACGATCGCCCTGACGGGCGGTGGAGCCGTTTACACCTGGGGTCGCGGGAGCGCCGGACGACTCGGCACCGGGGACGAGGACGGGGAGGACGAGTCGGACCGTCCCTCTCCACAGCTCTGCGTCGACGCCGACGAGGCCGTCTCCGTGTCCGCCGGAGGCCTTCACTCGGCGGCGGTCCGGGTCGACGGCACGGCTCTCGTGTGGGGGTTCGCGGGATTGGGGGCGCTGGGGCTGGGGGAGGGGCGCCGTGTCGACGGCGGGGGGCGGGCGGGGCCGGCGCGGCGCCCGCGGCGGCTCCCTGGGCCCTGGGAGGCCGACGGGAGGAGAGTCACCGAGGTGGTGTGCGGGCCTGCTCACACCATGGTCGGGGTGGACGGAGGCGAGCGAGATGGCCGCGGGCCTCGTTGCGCCAGGCATACGGACAGGTTTCCGCTCGGAGTCCAGCTGGCAGCGCCGACCGGCTCTTCCCCTCTTTCTCCTCCTCTACCCCCCTCTCTCCCCCTCTCCCTCTCATCCCCTCTCCCCCTCCTCCCCTCTCCCCAGGTCTCCTCTACAGCATGGGTCAGACCGAGGGCGACGGCCGCCTCGGATCCCGCGACGCCGCCATGCATCAAGGCCATTTCGTTGCCCGCCCAGGCCGATGCATGGCGCGTGACCCAACCCGCGTGCCCATTGTCAGCAGGGGACGGGCCGGCGGCACTGGGCCCGCCGCCGGTGCCCAGCGCGGCGGCTCCCCCCTCCCTCCCTGGATGCCCCGCCCCCCTGGATCCCCCCTCCTGGCCAATGGGGGCACAGCAGCGGTGCCGACCCGGCCGGGTCCACCCGTCCTCTTTCGCTCCCCCGCCGCGGGGCGACAGCACACGCTCGCTGTCGGGCGACCCGTCTCCTCATCGGAAACTGGGTCTGGCGACGACGGGGACTGGGATGCCTCCGCCCTCTCTGCCCCCCCGACCGACTGGGTCTACTCGACTGGTCGCAACGGGGACGGACAGCTCGGGTGCCGGGCACCCCACGGGAGGGCTTCCTTCGGCCGCGTCGACGGCGGAGAGATGGAGGGGCTGACGGTGGCCGGATGCGCGGCGGGGGCGGCCCACTCAGTAGCCTGGACGACCTGCGGCCGTCTCTTTGCTTGGGGTCGCGGGGAGGAAGGTCAGCTGGGGCTGGGGGACCCAGGAGACGCGGCGACGGACGTGGCGACGGACGCGGCGCGGCGGCGGGCGCCCCGCCGCGTCGTCGGGGGCGGCCTAGGCGATGAGGCCGTTGTGGGTGCGGCGTGCGGACCGCTGTCCACGATCGCCTGGACGGCCGAGGGGCGCCTTTACGCCTGGGGGGCCGACCGGGAGGGCAGCCTGGGGGTGGGAACCGTGCCGGCCACACGGCGGGCGTCCGGGCCGGCGTCCCTCGAGTCCCTTTTGCGGTCGGGGCTCGACGCCGCCGGCTGGGGGCAAGGCGGCCCCGCTGGAGGAAACCTCGCCGCCGACGTCTCTGGCGCGGGGCCGCAGGGGGCGTGCTGGGTTCCGCGCCGCGTCCCGGGGCTCGAGGGCTTGTGGGTGGCGTCGGCGTCTTGCGGACCCCTGCGCGCCGCCTGCGTCGCGCTCGACGTTGCGTGAAGGGCTGAGACGGTGGGCAGAGGGATGAATGCAATGTGTGAACCGGAATTCACCAGGTCGTGTCCGCGTTGGCACGCAGGCGGCCCTTGCCGCGTGTTCCCCTCCTCGCCCTACCATCCCACCCGCCCTCTCTCCGCGTCACCATCTCGGTCCCCCCACACCGCGCGGCCACGTCCTCCTCCTCGTCGAAGGGTGGGCCGCGGCACGGCACGGTGCCAGTGCGGCCCGCGGCCTTGGCATTGCTAGGGGTCTCTTTCCGCTCTGGGTCTCTTTCCGCTATCTCTCCCGTCTCTCTTGCCGATCCCCCGAGCTACTTGAGCCGCGGCGACGCCAGCCCCCACGATCCTGACGCCCCCGACGACCCCACGGAACCTGCACCCCCCGCCGCCAGCGCCGCCTCGAGCGCCAACCGCTCGCGCTCGGCGTGCGCCCCAAGCGCCTGGCCCAGCACCGCCCCGCCCACGGTGCAGGGCAGCCCCCAAAGCGGGATCATAGCGGCGCGCCTCCACAAAGACACGAAAGGGACGGACCCGTGCACGGCCAGCGCCCACTCCCACCCAAACTTGGTTGTGTGATAGCGCAGCGCCCCCAGGGGCAGGTTAATGACCAAGGCAATGGCGGCCACCGCCCCAAGGCGCCCCAGGAGCTCGCGCTTGCGGAGGGCCTTCGCCAGGGTGGAGCCGGACACCGCGGCGCGGGCGGCGACGACGGCGGGCGGGCACCTGAGACCCCCGTCGGCGGCCACAGGGGCGAGAAAGGCAATCGAGGACGAGAGACGGGCGAGGGCGGCGCGGGCAGGGTCGGCCATAGCGCGGAGGGGGCACCGGCCGGCGGCGGCCCCGGAGACCGAGGCGGCGGCGACGAGAGCAGACGCAGTGACGGGGGGGGCGCGGGGGGGGTCGCCGTCGGCCTCGCCGCCGCCGTCGCCTCCTCCGCCACTGCCGCCTCCGCCGGTGGGGGGTGCGCCCCCGGCCCCGGCCCCAGCCCCGGCCCCGCCCCCCCCGTCAGCGAACAGGGCCGCCCGGGCCGCCGATCCCCGGCGGCGAAGCGACAGTCGCGGGAGACCCGTCGTCATCCCCCCGTGTCCTACCCCCGACAGCAACCCGGCGCTGAGCGAGGCGAGGGGGAGGGGGACAGCATCCAGAGGGCCGTGGGGTCCAGGGGCCTCGACGTAGAGGCGCCGGGCGGCCTCGGCGGGGCCGACTCTGTCCAAGAGATCACGCGCAAAGGGGCACCACTCGAGGGCGGCGCGGCCGGCGGGGCACAGCCCAGGGTGGTCGCGGCCGCTGGGGCCGGCGGCGGGACCGTCGACGCCACGGCCGCCGACGTCCATCGCCTTCGAGCCGACTTTTTTCTCCCTTCCTCCCACCTCTCCTCTCGGACCTGCGCAGCACGATTATGGTTGAGAAGTAGTTCAAGCGGCGGTGGACGTTTGAGAAGAGCAGCGCAGAAGCTCGAGTAGTCCACGAGGAGGGGCCGCCGGTGCGGCCCTTCTTCATGGCCGGCCATCACAGCCGCCGTCTTCGGCTCTCGGCGCCCCCGTTCCGCGCTCCTCGCCTGGACCTTCGGCCGGCACGGTGACGGTCGCGGCCCGCAGCTCTACCTGGGGGCCAGTGGCTGGGGTTCCTGTACACGACGGAGGAACGTCCCCCGCCGAGGGCAGCCGAGGCGCCCTGTGCCAAACCGAGTCCCGACGGCGCCCCGATGACATATCTCCAGCGAACAGGCTTCGGCTCAGCGAGCCCTGAGCCGAGACCTGAGCCGCGGACGAGCAGCCCGAGGAGAGGCCGGAAGCGCGCGACCTGAGGGGGAGGGCAACCCCGTGCTGACCTCCGCGTGAAATGGCCAGCAAGACGGGACAGATGAAGGCAAGAAAGGAGAAACTGCCACTGCTCTCGCGCGAGCTCGCGCGAGGCATGGCTCTTCCGAGCGGGCAGCCGACGTCGCGCGCAGCTGCGGCGTCGGCCGGGCCTAGCCAGGGCCCACCTGACACGCCCGAGTCGTTTCATCGACACGACGCGATTGGAGCGGGGTTCATTTGACCTGCATCACACCTCGGTTTCTACATTACACGCTCCTTGGCGCTCTCCGCTCCCTCGCGGCCTCCTTTGGGCGCTGCTATGTTGAGGCCGCTGTGTAGACGAGACGACCGCCGCCCCCCACCCTCCTCACCTCCTCTCTCTTCCCCCAACCACCCACAGGGCGGCCGCTCCAGCCTACGGTCCGGCTTCGGCGAGCAGACCCTGGCTGGCAAGAAGAGCCAGCCGTCCTTCGGCTTTGGCTCGTCCGTCCGCGACGCCGCGTCCCGGCAGTACCTCAGCCGCGACCAGACCAAGGCCATGCAGGGCAACAACAGCCAGGGCGCCATCTACCGTGCCCCCACCTCGATGGGCCGCCAGGCAGACTCGACCTACGCCAGCGCCCCCGCCGTCGGCATGGGCGCTGGCAAGCGGCCCCCAATGCACCGCACCGACGGTAACCCCGGACCTGGCCACTATCGGCAGACGAGCGTCGCCTACGGTCCCCAGGCCTCCAGCAAGGTCCCCACGGCCCCGCGCATCGCGTTCGCCGCCGCCACCAGAGACGACGCCCTCAAGGTGTTTCAGGAGGACGCGGACAAAGCCTACTACGGATTGGGAAGTCCCGGCCCCTGTGCCTACCCCGTGGCGCCGGTCGATAAGCTGTCGACCAAGCAGACTGGCGCCCGAGTGCCCTTTTCCACCGCCAACCGGTTCGAGGACAACGCAACGCGGTGGGCGCGGCAGGTGCCCGGGGCGGGGCACTACCCGGTGCCGACGGCGCTGGGGAAACAGGCATTGTCAACCAGGGTGAGCGCGGGTACGGCGCGCATCGGGAAAGGGACGCGGGACGCGGCGACCAAGGCGACCATGGGGGTCATGGGGGAGCACTCGCCCGGGCCCGGTGCGCGGGGGGGGCTTGCCACCAGCATGGGGCGCCAGGTGGCCTCGACCAAGGTCTCGCGGCCTTCCATGTCCTTCGCACGGAGCGAGCGCCGCACGGTGGATGTGAACGACACGCCGGGGCCAGGAAGCTACTATGCGTGAAAGCGGGTGGACTATATGGGCACCTCTGGGGGGGAGGAGAGTGGGGTGGAACTTTTAACTCTCCGATTAAAGAACAAGCATCGAGTCATTGTCCACCCGTTTTGCCCTAGCCCCCAAATAGGTCAACCAGGGCCCTCGCGAGCCGAGCGCGGTCCACTCGATCGACGACGCCGATCTTCTGGAAGAAGCGCTCGAGGCCACGGCGCCCCCTGTCACGCCCCACGCCCCCGGCAACGGCCCATGCGCCCGCCAGAGCAGCGCCGTTGTCGACGCCCGCCGACTGCAGCGTCGGCCATACACGGTCGACGAGGTCGGCATCCGCGAAGAAGGCGCGGGTCCGGTCGGAATCCCACCCAGCAACGTCAGCGGCGCACAAATGCGGAGACGGCTGGGTGCGCGACGCCTCTGCCTCGGTCTGCAGAGCTGCAAGGGAGTTGATGACCATGGTGGCGTCAGCCTCAGCCGTCGAGACGGCCGCTGTCTTCTTTTCCGCCTCGGTCGCAGACGCGCGTTCCACGGACCGCCAAGCCACCCTGGGGTCGGCCTCTTCTTTCTTCATGAGGGCCCCCGGTCCCAGCTCGGCCATCACGAGGCGCACGCTCATGGAGAGCGTCACGTCCTCGTCGTCCATGCCGTTGCCACCACCATCTGCCTCGTCCTCCGAGTTGCCCGACATCGCCGTGCGGCGCATCGCCGTCATGCTTCCCGCAGCACCGCCCCCCGGAGAAAGGTCGAAGTAGAGCCGCATGCCGAGGAAGGCACCGAGCCACCCCGTCTGCCGGCGTCCCGAGAGCGTCCCGTCGATGCACGCGGGTACGGCGCGCAAGTCGCAGCGCATGGCGTGTTCCGCAAGAGTGCGGCACAGCTCCGACTCGTCGTAACGTTTGCCGACGAGTACGAGCATGACATCGGCGTCCTCGATGGCAGTGAGGCACTCATCGAGCGTGGGGGCGGTGGAGATATCGTCGGGATCAGGGTCGTCGAGCCCATCCCCTGTGGTGCGGCCGTCGAGCCAGACACGGTACCCACCCTGCTCGAGTTTGTCCCGCACGGCCCGGACGCGGGCGAGAGCGGCGGCGTTGGTTTCGGCGTGACTGATGAAGACGTGAGGCTGGTCCCGACTCCCAGCCGAGCGCGTCGCCACACGTAACTGAGGGACACTGCTAAGACGCGACAGACTAGTGTCGGCCCGGCTCTCGATCGTATCGCGCAGACGCTTGAGGTCCTCGGGCAAGCCAATCGTCCAAAGCGCCCCGACTGCAGCCTCGCGCGTCGGCCGAGGCGTGTCGCTGTCGGTCGCGATGCGCCGGAGGGCCTCCATTGTCTCGGAAGACCGGGCGATGCCATCGCGGGCGTCAGGGAGGAAGGCCAAGTTCCAAAGGGCCATCGCCGCCCACCGATCCACTCGTGACTGATCGAGGTGCGAACCTAGCAGCACTTCGGTGAGGAGGCTCAGCGCGCCTGCGTCAAGCATGGCGCGCTTGCCGGCCTCGGGCACCGAGAGGGCAGCGGCGCCCACGAGGACTTTCCAGGTGGACCAACGTTCCCCGAACGCCCGAAGTCCCCGCTGCGACGCGTCGAGAACGCCAAGCAGCTCCCGCACGAGCCGGTCATCGTCAGCGTTGAAGGCACGGCAAGCCTCAACGTCGCGGCCAACGAGAGCAGCAAGGCCAACGGCAGCAGCGAGGCGAGTTCCGGGATCGACAGCAACGTGGGTGAGCCGACTGAGGAGCTCGGGCATGCCCGACGCGACCAACGTGTCCCGCATGTCGTCGACCAGAGAGAGGTCTCGGATCGTCGCCACGGTGGTTGACATCAGAAGCCGGCTGACGCGAGCAGCGAGCAGGGGAGGCGAGGGCGATCGCTGGGGCCGCGGTCGACTGGGCCGCTTGACGGGGTTTGGGGCTCTGTCGCGCATCGACCACGTGCGACCCCAGAGACGCGCGTCGTCCTTGTACTTTTCCATGGCGACGCGGAACCGGGCATCTTCCTCGTTGGCGGCAACGACCTCAGACTGGACGCCCTCGGAGAGGATGAGGCGGAGACGCTGGACGAGACCGACGGCTTCGAGGCGCGGATAAGCGTCAGGCGACGTAGCAACGAGGGCCCCAAGGAGGCGCATGGCGGCGAGAGCGCGTTCAGGCTTGGCTTTGCGGGCAGCGGGGCGGAGGCAAGCGTCGATGAGAGGGAGGGCGAGAGCGTCGAGGGCAGCCTCGGCGCCGGGGCGATGGCCGTTGGCGCAAAGGGCGCGAATGGCGTCGAGGGCGACGGCGGCGTTGTCCATGTTGTCGCCGCCATCCTCGCCCGCGTGGTCCGCAGCCCCCCGCGCCAGCGCCATCAGAGACGGAACAACCCCCGCCCTCACGCAAGCCGACTGCACCATTAGCCGCGACGGGGCGTTGACGTCGACGATGTAGCCGACGACGTCACGGACCGTGCGCGCCGCGGCAGCAGCCGCAAGGGGTTGATTCCTCAGCGCAACACGGGCATCGACCGATCCGCCCAGGTCGACTCGGCAAAGCTCTTCGAGAAAGTGGGAGGGGTCGATCCGCTCAAGGTTGGCAATTGCGGCGCGGCGTCGAGCGTCGATCTGGGCGGCGCGGCGACCGTCGTTGTAGACAGACGTGTGCGCAATCAAATTGAGCCCGACGTGGAGGGGGGAGCCTCTGACTTGCTGGGGAGAGGATGAAGAGGCGACACGCGGGTGTCCGTCCTTCAACTGGGGGGTTGTTGGGGGGGGTTGGCGGTGGGGACGGTTGGTCGGGAGCTAACGAGAGAGAGAAAACCCGCTCGACAAACGCGCCCTGTCCACGGTGGCGGGGCCAGAGCCAGGCCCGAGAGGCCAAGGCCAAAGCGGATGGGGCGCTTGCGACCGATTGAGGAGCGCTGGATCGCAATCATGATCCGGTCAGATGAGGCTCCTCCACCAGCCGGAGGGTAACGGGACGAGACCAACCAGTGAGCGCGTCCATCGGGCTGCACGACGGGCCCCGGGGAGGGGCACTCGATACACTCGCCGTCATGGGTCCCGCGTCGCGCGATGCCATCTTGCGTTCCCCCTCGGTCATGAACAGACTGCCGTCAGCGTCCTGGGGATCGCCGTAGATGTCGACCGGACCAGCAGCTGAGGGCGCCAGACGGGCGGGCGGAGACCGCAGGGCGAACGTGTCGGTCCCAGGCTCCTCTCTATCGATGTCGTCCTCCCCAGAGGAAGAGTCCAAGTCAGCCACCGCCTCAAATGTCGTCCTTCTGCGGCGCGGGCGCCACCGGGAGGAGAGGCCCAGAGCGGAAAGCGCAGCTAGGGATCTGGTTGGGGCGGGGCCACGACTGGCGTGGAACGCGTGAGGAGCGATACAATGCGGCGCCCCATCGGAGTCAGTCCCCATGCGGTGGTTCCACGGCCCGACGGAGGAGCGCTGGTGGTCACCATCGTGGGACGACGAGACCGCATCGAGGGAGGAGCGTGCGCGGGCGTTGAGCTGGGGGTGGTTCGTCGGGGGGCGTCGGCCAAAGCCCAGGGACCGACGAGCAGTAGTGACTGCTGAGGGCAGCTTGGGGTCTGGACGGCCAGAGCTCGACGCGCCGGAAGCGGATCGGCACGCCCCAGTCGAGTTGCAGCCGAGGACCATGACGGTGGTGGTAGCACCGTACGCGAGACGCGCAGGCAAGCCGAGAGAGCGCGGGTTACGGCCAGCTCGGGTCCCTAACGCCACCCGTCCCGCGAGCCGAAAGACCCGCGGAGGCCAGTCAGCGGCCAGTGATGCCGGCCTTAGGGAAAATTAGATGTAAGTTAAACGCGGGACGACAATTCTCGACTCTCTGCCTCCTGAAGGGAGCGAAAAGGGGGTACGCGTCGGGCCAGCTGCCAACTCGCCCGGCAGCCACCAACAGTCCCGGCCACGAGTCATCGGGACAAAGGTCAAATGCAGGGTTAACAGCGCCGACCGAACCGATCCAACCCGCCCCAGAACAAAACGACGGAAGCGCCCTCTCTACGCCCAACCTGGACCGGGTACCACGCCCACCCAGGCTTTCGTGCCTCAGGGCAGCGCACGGGTCACGATCGGCACTCCGCGCCCACCTGCGCGGGCGTCGAGCTCGGCGTGAACTCCCGGCTGCCGCTCCGGCGCGTCCTCGGGCCGGCCATAGAGGTCGGAAGGGGTCAGGGCGTCGTTGCCACTCCCCGTGATCAGCATGGCAAGCTCGGCGCCCGCGCTGCCCCCCGGCCCGCCCGGAAAGCCGACGGGTCCCGCCGCCGCCTGCCGCTCGAGGTCGAGCCGGGCGGGCAGGGCACCACCGTAGGTCGCCGCCAACCGGACGTCCCTCTGCAACGCCTCGTGCGCCTGCGCCGCAGGGCCGAGAACGCGGGCGAGCGGGTGGCACCCCTCGACACCGCCGGGGCGGGCACTTGGGTCGTCCTTCAGCGAGGCGAGTCCACGGCGCAGAGCGTCGTGGGGGGCGCCGGGGCCGGGGAGGGTCGGGTCCGACGGATCCATCCGGCGGATGAAATCGAGCTGCAGGAGGTACCAGCGCGGTGGGGGGGGGAGTCGGTGGCGGGCAGCGGGGGGTGGGAGCGAGGGAAGGGATGCACTCCTCCGGCGCCCCCCCCGCGCGCGGTCGCGTATGCCCATAATGCGTCGCCATTTGACTGGAAGATGCGCATCGGAGCCGCTAGGCATCGTTTTGGGTCAAGGCCGGCGCAGCGCTGGGCACGCCGCAAAGACGCACTTCCGGAGGCTGCACGGCGGCAGCAGCATGCGGAGGCTCACCGAAGGAGGTAGATGCCGACGATACGGCGCGGCGGGGCCGGCGACGGGGTGGGTGGCAGGTCCCAGTTCCCTGCCCTCGTCCTCGACCGTTTCTCGAGAACGCCGTGAGACCCCGTAATCACGGCCCTTAATTGTGTACCGAAGGAGAAGAGGAGACCCGAGGTCGCTTGAGGGTGGGGATCGACCCTCGCTCATCATCTGACGTTGACTGGGAGCGGCCTTTTTAGCCTCCTCGTGCGCTCAACCCCGGCTCCCCCTCGATTCGGGAGCCCTGGAACTGGGGGACCTGGTCGATGATGGTATCGATGTCCTGCTTTCGACGTCCGCGGAGCTCATGCGCAGACGCCCTCGGTCCCACCTCTGGCCGATCGACCGTAACAACCCGCGCGAACGCCGGCGGCGCGACGGCCCCGCCGGGCGGGTGGCCCACGATCGAGTCCACTGTCGGCGAGTGCTCTTAGGAGAGGACGGGGTGACGGAGTGGAAGAAGTAGTGGAGACGCCACGGGACCTGGGCGGCGGCAGCAGCGATGTCAGCACCGGACGCAGGTCTTGGCCCATGAAGGATCCCCCGACCCCCCCCCCCTACCCCCGTCTCCGCAGGCAACACCCCCCTCATATCCCTCCAGCGCCTAAACCCCAACCCCCGAAACACCGTCCTTCTGAAACTGGAGGGCAACAACCCCGCCGGATCCGTCAAGGACCGTCCCGCCCTGTCAATGATCAAGCGTGCCGAGGAGAGCGGTCGGCTCTCGCCTGGCCAGACCTTGATCGAGGCCACGAGCGGTAACACTGGCATCGCCCTCGCCATGGCCGCGGCCATTCGCGGCTACCCGCTTAAGCTCATCATGCCCAGCAACATGACAGAAGAGAGGAAGGCAAGCATGGCGGCCTACGGTGCCCAGTTGATTGAGGTGGGTGCCGGAGCGATGGAAGAGGCTCGCGACCTTGCGTTGGCCATGCAAGAAAGGGGCGAGGGCGTGGTGCTTGACCAGTTTGCCAACACTGACAACCCACGCGCCCACGTCGAAGGTACGGGGCCTGAGCTGTGGGAGCAGACGGGCGGAAGGCTCACCCATTTCGTGTCGAGCATGGGCACAACTGGGACGATCATGGGCGTGTCCGAAGCCCTGTCGCCGAAGGGAGTGCGCATAGTGGGTCTACAGCCCAAAGATGGCAACATCCCGGGAATTCGACGGTGGCCGGAAGAGTACCTGCCCAAGATCTTTGACCGGAGCCGCGTGGACGAGGTCATCGACATCACCCAGCGCGAGTCACAAGAGTGCATGCGGGCTTTGGCCCGGTGCGAGGGCGTACTGGCCGGGGTCAGCTCGGGCGGGGCCGTCTCGGCCGCGCTGCGCGTCTCGGCCGCTGTTGACGACGCCGTCATCGCAGTCATCGTGTGCGACCGCGGAGACCGGTACCTCTCGTCGGGACTCCTATCGGCTGAGGCAGGTGCGGACGACCCGGCACCCGTGGGCGTGGCAGAGCACCTCAGTGCACTAGCACTGCTGGGCACTGCGCACCCGGGTCCCCACTACGTCTACGTGTCGTCAGGCCGCTATCCCGACGACCATCCCGAGCACCCAAACGAGCCCTGGTGCGGCGACTGCCGCCGGTCGCTCCCTGCCGCTCGCGCTGCTGTCGTGGAGACGGGGGGCACTCTTTTGGTCGTCGAGGCGGGCACGCGCGAGGAGTGGAAGGGAAACGATGCGCACCCGCTGCGCCAGCCGCTGCGGGAGGGGTGTACGTTCGGGCTCGCGTCCGTCCAAGGTTTGCCGACGCTGCTACGGTGGGGGGCGAGCCCGACTGGCGGTGGCGCCGAGCTCGCCCGGTGCGGCCCCGAACTCGAGGCGGCCGAGACCGAGGCGGACGCCGCGCGCATAGTGGGCGAGTTCATCGAATCGACCAAGGGATTGTCTCTCTGATCGGGTGCGGGGGGGCTGGTAATGAGTGCGCGCGTGTGACTGCCACCGGTTCGGCGGAGGCGAGGACAATGGAGTTCGACGACCCCGGCCGGCCTCGACCGCCGTCGCCGTCCTTCTCCACGCCAGGGTTCCGTTGCGGATTGTAGGAGAAGACGAGCGCCGGCAAGGTGAGTGTGGGGCCGGCTGTTGCGGGGCGGGTCGAACAAGGCCAACCCGCCCAGCCTCGACGCCGGCACTGTTTCGAATGGAACTCGCGTTTTTTAGAGTTTTGACGCCTTTTTTCTCATCCAGCGTGATAAAACACAAGTATTTTATCAGAATCATCCCTCGCGACGCGGTCTGTGGCGTCCGCACGGCTCGCGAGGGCCGAACACGCCGCCACGGTCGTCACGGCGAAGGCCCAGCCGTCCTCGCGTCGCTCCCGCGGTATTTACAACAGAAAAGACCGTCATATTCGTCGTTTGTTGATATTTCCTCCCACCGTCGTTCAATTTCCAGATGAGCGGAGTACCTCCAAAGGCGGAGGGCCTCGCGGCCTCGGCGTCGCCAAGGGACGGCAACGAGAACGCCGCCCCCCCGAGCCTCGGGACGACCGCACCCCGCGCGCCCCGGCCGAGTCTCCGGGCCCACAAGAGCGCTGCTAGCGGTGCGACTGTGAAGCCACCTCCCCCCCGCGCGGCCCCCTTGGCGGCCGACTGGGACGCTCTGCTGTTGCTCGGGGGAACCGGCAGCATTCCTGCCGCCGCGGCCGCCGCCCCCTCCGTCCAGGCCGCCGCCTCCGCCGCCGCTGCGCGCCTGCGTCCCGCCTCCGCCGTCGGCGCCGTCCCGGGTGGTGGCCGGTCGGGCTCGCCCGAGGCCCGCGCCGCCGCCGCGCGTGTCAGTGCCCTCACCCTCAGGACCGGCAGCCGGCCGGCATCGGCGGCGGCGGCCTGCACCCGTCGTACGGCCCCACGCGCGGCCCCTCTGCCCACGACCGAGGTCAGCTTCGACCCCCTCCACCCGGCCCTGGCCAAGTCTCATTTTCTTCACACACGGCGTCAGGTCAACGCCCTCGCCGACGACACAGTCCGGGCCGAGATTGACCGGCGAGTCGCGGCGGTTGCCGAGCGGCGGAGGAGGGATTACGAGTACGCACAGCGCGTGCATGGGCGTCTCGACCTGGGAGAGCGGAAGCGGGCCTTCCGGGCGGGTCAAGGAAGCCTGAGGGCGTCCTACGGTGCCACGGCGGGAGCCGGAGTTGGGGCGAGTGCAGGGGGCTGGGCGTCGGCAGTCGGCCTCAGCCCCGACGGGAGGCCGATGGCGACGGCGGGTGCCCCGCGGACGGCCGCTGCTGCGGCGCAGCTCCGTGGAATGATAACGACCGAGCGACATGCGACCGCGCCCGGCCTGTGGCGCGAACTGCGGGCCGGAGGAGAGGCAGCGCAGCGGGCGGCGGAGGAGGCGCTGAGAGAGATGAGCGGGGAGGGGTCCGCCCTCGGCATGGGAGGAGGGCCAGGGGAGGCCGACGGCGGCTTAGGGCGAGACGACGGGATGACGGCCCCGCCGAGTCCTGGCGAGGTGGTCCCAGGATCCCTGCCGCTGCTGGTGGCAGCGCAGGGGTCAAGCGGGGGGTCGGGGGACGACGACGCCGGCGAGGTGAACGACGCCAGCGCCACCGCGGAGGCTCGGCCGACGACGCGGCGGGGCGCGTCCGACCCCCTGCCAGTCCCGGCCGCGGCACGGACGGCCGATCAGGCGACCGATGCGGCAGCGGGCGCGCCCGGCGCTGGCTTTGGCGGGTATGCCCCGGGAGGAGAGGGCGGGATCCGGGCTGACGTCCCCGACGGCCAGATGACGGCCGCCGAGGAAGCGCGTGCCACGGGCCGCGCCGACCCCGCCAGGGCCGCGGCTCACGCAGCGTGGCTGGAGGCGGAGATGAAGCGGCGCCGCGAAGCCGGCGCGTACGATTCCGACGTGGAGGCTGAGGCCGAGGCAGCTGAAGCAGCCAAGAGCCCCGCCACCCGGGGCCGGGAGGCAGCCGCCGCGGTCGCGGCCCAGGAGGCCGCACGGGCCGCGGAGCTGGCAGGCGCCTGGGGTGCGCAGGACGACTGGATGGAGCCCTACCGTCGGGCCATTGGGACGGACAAGCTATTCGAAACGACGACGATGCGGCTCGCAGCGTCGACAGCAGCGGCGAGCCTGGCGGGTGGCAATCGAGAAGGTGGAGGAGGGGGAGCCGACCGAGGCCGCACCCCCAAGGACCACAACGAAGGAGAGGAGGGGGAGATTCGTCCGGCTGGGGCGCACGAGTTGGGCGGTGACAATGGCGCTGACGGGTGCGACGACGGCAGGGACCGCGAGGAGGGGGACGATCGTCACCTCCCTTGGGCCCACTACGACCCCCGCGATGACCCTGACGCATCTTTCGAGGCGAGCTGGGCCCATCTCCCCTTTGCGGCCGACGCCGCCGCCACGGCCGGCCTCACCACCGTCCCCGCCGTTGACCCCGCGTCGGCGCGGGCCCTCTTGGCTGACATAGCCGCCAGGCTCGACCCCGCCGTCCAGGCCGCCGGGCGCCGCAGCGCCCAGGGCGACGTCCGCGTCTACGCCCCCGGCGGCTTCATGCCCCTGTTTGGCGCAAAGGCGCGCGAGTTCGTCTCCAGCAACCCTGCCAACCCGTATCAGATGCGTGGCGCCACGGACGCCGCATACGAGAGAGGCCCCCCTGAGCCTGAGCGTCCCCCGCCCCCCGTTGCCCGGCCCTTCTCGTTCGACCCCAGCGTGGCCAAGCCCAAGGCCCCTGGCCTTTCATCCATCAAGGTGGCGCAAGACGTGGAGCTGAGGCGGCAGGAGGATGCGCTGCGCGAGGGAATGCGGGGCACGTTCCGGGCCAATCCCGTGCCACCCTCAACTACCGAGCCACGCTACGAGCGCCTTCAGGCCGAGGCCGAGGCCCGTCGGGTCGCAGGCGTGGAGGAAAGCCGGGCTTGGCTCGAAGCCCTCCAGAGGCCATTTTCTTTTGCCGAGCGTGACGCGCAGACAAAGGTAGCGCGCGACGCGGCGCGCGAGGCCCGGCGCGACCCCAACCGGTTCCAGCGGCCCTTTGTCGCGACGCCCGTGCCCCCCAGCGTGCGCGAGCGGCGCCTCGGCGCCCTCGTGGCCGAGACGGAGCGGCGCAAGGCGGAAGTGCGGGAGCGTGCGGCGGCTGCACTCGCCGCATCTGCGCTGCCCCCACGGATGCAGCTTGACGTCGAGCGGGAAGCGGCGCGGCGGGCGGCCCTCGACCGCGCCCGTCGTGGCGGCCGGCCGGCCACCTCGGGCTTCCGCGGCGTCCCCGTCCCCGACTTCCCCAAGCTCCACTCCGAGTTCGAGGGCGCGTTGGAGGAGCGCAAGCGCAGCAATGCTCGCCGCACCACGGTCCCCGCCGACTTCCATCTGGCCGACTGCGGGTGCGCCGCCTGCGTTCAGAGGCGGCCCGGCCATGCGGGCGACGCAAACCGCCTCGCAGCGACGAGGCGCAAGGCTGCGGCGTCGGGCCGCTTCGCGCCCTCAGCCGAGCGGTGGCCCCACGAGCGCGTCCGCGACGTTGGGGCCCTGATCAAGTTGTGGAAGTTGGAGCCAACGGCGTTCGCCGCCCTCCTGGCCTCAACACGCGCGGCCGCTGGCGACGGCGGAATGGGTGGCGTCGCCGGTGCCCCGCCTCCTCTTGACGGCCGTCGCGACTACCAGCGCGAAGGCCTTCAGGTCAAGCGGAGGCTGCCCTCGGAGTTTGACCACCTCCGGGACGGACGCCGGCTCCTCGATCTCTGGCGCCGCGAGCCCCACTGCTTCGCCGCTATCGTCGACGCCGCGCCCGAACTTATGAGAGACCCCACTGTCTTCTCCAGGCTCCGGCGCGAGGATCCCGGCCTCGTCGAGCGCGCCGCCGCGGCCGACGTCCGCGTCCGTGCAATGCTCGCTGCCTTCGAGGCCCCACTCCCCCAGAGTGAGTCGACACGCAAGGTGCGGGCGTACGAGAAGCTGGTGGACCAGAGGAAGGATGCAGGGCAATATAGCGGCAGGGAAGCGCGCGAGAAGCGCGAGGAGGAGAAGCTATTAGAACAACGAGCCGAGGCCAAGGCCCTCTATCGCAAGTTGTGCGCCAACGGGAGATATACGCTGCGTGCTGAAGGGGACGAGGCCAAGGCACGGGCTGGTGCCGGGGTGGGTCAGGCCATGTTTGAGGACGCCCTGCAGTCCCAGGTGGGTGCGGCAGCTCGGGAGGCGACCGAGAGCGCGGTGTTTGCGGCGGGGGGGGGGGCGGCCGTCTCCTTCGTCGCTGGCACAGAGGGCCACGTCCGGTGGATTGGAACGCGCGGTGCAGTCGTGCCCCGCCTGGGGGCGCCAGGAAGCAAGCCCAACGAGCGCGCAGCCGCCGCCGTTCGCCAGCCCAAAGGTTGCGAACGCGCCGCCCCTTGCGACCCTGACGAGCCCCGGCGCTTTTTCGGGTGCGCCCGATGCCAGTGGAGCAGCGAGGGCGTCCCTTGCATAGAGCCCACCCACCGGGTTGCGGCCATCGGGTCCCGAACGGCCGCGCCGGGGGGTAGCGCCCGGGTTTGCGTAAAGCTCGACGCAAACCTCGAGGCCGATATCCTTGCAGGAGGGGCGATCAATGGGGAGGGCGCCGCTCTTGCGGCCGACGCTTCGGCTCCTGCCCCGGCGGTCTCCGCTCCGGACATGCCATTAGTGTCGGCCCCTGACCCGGCCACCGTCAACGTCCTGACCGATGCCGCCCCCGCGGCGTCCGAACCGACGTTGGTGCCCGAGATTGCGCCTGCGCCAGTGCCCCTGCCCAAATCAGAACCCGAGCCCGAGCCCGAGCGCCCGGCACTGACGGGACAGTGGCCGGCCGGGTGGGGAGGGACTGATGCTGCGGCTCCCGCGGAGACTGCTGACCTCCCCGACGAGCTGGATCTTCCGGAATCATGAGTGATCGAGCAGGGGTTGACACAAAGAGAAGGCGCGCCGTCTGTAATAGAGGGCCGCCTACAACGCCCTTGTCGCCTCCTCACTGCCCCTCCCACCGCTCTTGGTAGGCGCGCCAGGCCTCTAGGCACGCCTCCTCCCCCCCCTCCGGCAGTGGGCGAAGGTCGTCAATGGCTCCGCGGTGGTGAGCTCCCGCCCGCAGGAGGAGGGCGGCCGTGTCGGCCCAGCCCGACAGGGCAGCGTAGTCAAACGGCCGACCCTCGGACCAGGGCGGGTTGGTGAACCGGCGCTCAGCGTCAAACGACACGTCCTCGACGCTCGCCCCTACCTCGAGGAGGGCGAGGGCCATCGGCGACCGGCCCTCGCGACACGCCAGGTGGAGCGGGTGAAGCCTCTTGCCTCTATTCCGCGGGGCGGCCCCTGCATCCAGGAGGGCAAGGGCCGTGCGGATGCAGCCCTGTTCGAGCGCCACATGCAGGACGAGGTCTTCCCCCATGGTCTCCCACAGTCCTCGCGGCTCGACGGTTACGTTAGCGTGAGCCCCCGCAGAGAGGAGCAGTGCCACCAGCCGCTCGTGGAGGTCGACGACAGCGCGGTCAAGCGGGGTGAGGCGAGCCAGCGACGCAGCGGCAAGGCGCTCGCACGCGTCGCGCGTGGCGTCACCAATGTCGCCCGAGAGGGGGTTGGGTCGGTCAGGCCAGTTGGGCCGGACGAGGGGGGCAGGGATGCGGCGCGGCGGGAAACGGCCGGGGTCGGCGAGGAAGGCGCACGCGTGGGCGGGGTCCGTGGCACAGCAGGCGTCCACGGCGTCGACGAGTCGGTTGTAGGCGGCAGCCTCGACAGACGTGGCGGCGAAAGCGGCCTGGAGGGGGCGGCGGCCGGCAGCGTCCGTGGTGTTGGGGCCAGCGGGCCTGTCGTGGGGCAGAGACGGCGACGACGATGACTCGGCTGCACGGACCGACTCTCTCCACTCGTCAAGAAGCCATCCGACGGCCTCAACGTTTCGGGCGTCGATGGCCGCGAGAAGAGGCGTGACGCGGCGGGGGCCCGCCTGACCGAGCGAGGCCCCGCGCTTCCTCAGGCGCCTGGGGGGGATTCGGGGTGTCGGGATGACGGCGGAAGAGACGGCGGCGGAACGCGCTCAACGCTGCGCGCCGAGCCCCAGCCTCCCTCCCTCTCTTTCGCCTGGCCAAACCAAGGTCGCCAGCTTCGATAGCACGTACGAGCGCCGTCTTCCCCTCCGCGTCGATTTCATCGACGTGGACGACGGCGCTGGCGTCTTCTTCGACGTGGCTGGTGGACCAGGGACGCTCGGACCCGCTGGCGCTGGGTACGGGGCTCCGGCGCCGGCGCACAGCGGGTGAAGCGACGCGCTGCGGCGGTACTTTAGAAGAGAATCGGCACATCTTTGCCATATTGAAAGTCTCTAGCGTCATCTCGCGCCGCGGAGTATGCCACTCGCGCGACGGAGGACTGCCAACGCTGCGCGGCGACGGGCGCGGCACGGGTGAGCTGGTGCGTGGCGATGAGAGCCGCCAACACGCAGTCCGCCTAGTGGCGAGGCGAGGAGGGGTGGACTTCTTGCCAGCTCGCTGCTCAATTCCGTATCCATCTGGCTCCTCACCCGCCCACCCCGACCGCCGGTGCCACGTCCGCGTCGGTCGAGCGAAAACGGCGCCGCCGCGCTTCGCTCAGCGCGGCCTGCGCCTCCTCCGCCTCGCGCGCCCGGCGCTCTCGGCGCGCGTTCCGCTCCGTCTCGTGCACGGCGGCACAGACGACGCGCCCCGCAGGCGACCGGACCTTTCCTGCGCCTCTCAGCAGCGCCACCATCGCCCGGAGCTGGCTGCGGGACCGGAAGGCCCCCGGGGCGTGGGTCTCGTGCAGCGCCCACAGCTCGGGGAGGGTGCACCCTCGGTCGCCCGCCTCGAGGACGCGGGAGAGGACCCACGACGCGCGGGGGGGGCGGCGGCCCTCACGAGCGGCAGCGCGGGCGGCGTTCTTGCGGGCGGCCGCAGCGGGGTCGTAGGCGGGCGTGCCGACCCGGGAGCCGCCGGGGGGGGGGTCGTGGGTCTCGACGGTCTGCCAGGCGAGGGGAGTGGCCTGGGGGAGGAGGGGGGGGGGGGGGGGGGGGGGGGGGGGGGGGGGATGAATTGAGGGGCGGAGGGAACAGACAAAAGCACCATTGACTGGCGGTCTCGCAGTAAACGACTCGCACGGTCCGCGCGGAACATCGGAGAAGGCTCGAAGCCCGCGGGGGGCCAGGCCTCGGGGTCGAAGAGGGCGGCACGGGCCGCAACTGCGGGGGCAGGGGCCGAGGCGAACGAGGCGAAGAAAGAGGCCGTCGCTCTGTCTCTCGAAGCTCTTCCCGACGTCGAAGCATCTCCGCTCCAGCCTCCCCGAGGACTCCATGAGATTGAGGCGGTGCAAGCAGCCGCAGAGGCGCCCCGTTGCCAAAAATGCGACGCTAGGACGCCGGCGCCGGCCGCGCCGGCGGCGGTGGCGCGACGGGCGATGACGTGCAACGTGATGGCGAAAGTCGCGGCTCTGGGGGGGTGAAGAGAAGTACCGTCCGGTTGCCGGGGACGTGAAAGCAGCAGGTGATATAGTTGCAGGCCATGGCGAGCACATCGTCCAAAAGGGCCATCGAGGACGACGGCGTTCGCCGACGCAGAGGGAAATTGCGGCGCGAATCGCTGCTCCGCGTGACATCGACGCGATCTTCGCGGTGCGAAGAAGGCTGAGGGTTGGCGGGACGGCCGCGAGAGGCCGTTCCTCATCGTCCAGCCCCCCCAGCGCAAGGCCGAAGAAGGCCGTCGCCGTCGGGGCCGTTGCCCCAGGGTGGCCATCGGCCGCCGCGCGCGATGTGCGGCATCGCCGCCGAGGTCGAAGGGGTAGAGTGGGACGTCACCGCCCTGGCTACCGCGCTGCTCCCCTCGGCAGCCGAAGACGACGCCTCCACCCCCCCTGCGGCGGGCCCCGGCCCTGGATCTCCTGGCCTTGACGCCCTCCTGCGGCGCCGCGGTCCCGACGCGGCCGGGACGGCCGTCCGCACGGGCCCCGGCGGGACGCGCGTCGCCCTGACGGCGACGCTCCTGGCGCTGCGGGGCGGCAGAGACAGAGGGCAGCGAGCGTCGGCAGCGGCGGACCAGTCCCACCCTCACGCTCATCTCCCTGTCCCCATCCCCGACGACTCGAGAGACCTCCTCTGCTACAACGGCGAGATCTTCGGGGGACCCCTTGCACCCCTCGCGCCTGGCACGGACGACGGTGCCGCCCTCGCTGCGGCCCTCACAGGCGGTGGAAGCCCAGTCGCCTTGGCGCGGACCGAAGGTCCTCTCGCAGCCCTCGTCTGGCGGGGCGGGAAGGAACGGGACGAGGCGGCACTGTGGATAGCCCGGGACGGGCTCGGCCGACGATCCCTCGTGGTGCGGGCGGGGCGGAGGCGGCTCGCCGTCGCGTCGGTCGACCCCGACGCCGCCGACGACGACGAGGGGTCGTGGGAGCTGCCGCCGGGGCTCTGGCGCCTGGGGCTGGGGAGAGACGACGATGGTGATGACGATGGCGGCGACGGCGCCGCGGGCTTCGTGGTCGGGCGCCGGGCGGCTGACGGTGCCCCGGTCACGCTGGGCCGCTGCGGTGGTCCTACAGGTCCGCCCTCTCTTTGGTCTCCCCTGCCCCGCGCCCGCACCGCAGCCGACGACATCGCCCTCCGCGCCGCCCTTGGGGGGGCCATCGCCGACCGATGCGCGCCCGACACCCTGGGAGGGGAGGGGGTGGAAGAGGGAAGAGCTTTCCCCCGGGCTGATGGAGAGGGAGAGAGCGAGAGAGAGAGAGGGACCCTCCCCCTGCCGCCGCTCCTCCCCCCCGCACGCGTCCTCGTCCCCCTCTCTGGCGGAGTCGACTCGACCCTCCTCGCCCGCCTCTGCCACGAGTCCCTGCCCCCTGAGGACTCGATCGATCTCATCAACGTCTGCTTTTCCGGGGGTCAGAGCCCCGACCGAGCCGCGGCCCTCGACGCTCTCGAGGAGCTTCGCGTGGCGTGCCCAGGCCGATCGTGGCGATTGCTGCTGTCTGACCCATCCCTCGACGACGTCGATGCGGCGGCTGACCACATTGCGCGTCTTCTGCGGCCTCGACGGGGGGGAGCGACGGTGATGGATTCAAACCTCGCCATGGTGCTCTGGATGGCAGCGGGGGGGGAGGGGCGGCTCTGGACGGCGGCGGGGGAGGTCGAGGGCAGGGGGGGGGGCGAAGGAGGGGGGGGGATCGTCATCAGCACGGGGCGGGTTGTG
>Ga0181573_10000510_pt1 | contig 40269 bp, 16 predicted proteins | sample 101ome_25_FD_148643 | JGI IMG/M metagenome (GOLD analysis project Ga0181573, IMG submission 148643) | Coastal salt marsh microbial communities from the Groves Creek Marsh, Skidaway Island, Georgia - 101409BT metaG (spades assembly) | ecosystem: Environmental > Aquatic > Marine > Intertidal zone...
TTTCGCGGTGCGCAAGCGAAAGTGGGATAACTACCGAAGCGGCGAGGAGCTCTTCGGGCTCCACATCACGCCGTACCCCGAGCTGGAGAAGATTGAGAAGGAGATTGACATGCTCGATAAGCTATACTCGCTGTACTCCGAGGTCAACGCGACGATGGACGACTACGCCGACGTGTTGTGGTCGGACGTCAAAGACCAGATCGATGGGATGGAGGAGAAGATGAAGATCTTCCAGTACAACAGCAAGCACCTGCCAAAGTCGCTGAAGGATTGGCCCGCGTTTAACGACTGCAAGAAGAAGATCGACGAGTTCCTCGAGGGTACCCTCCCTCTGGTGCGCCTTCTGTGCAGCAAGGACATGCGGCCGAGGCACTGGACGCAGCTCCAGGAGCTCTTTGAGACCACATTTGATCTCGGCGAGGATGTGTTCAAGTTTGGCACGCTCATCGACCTGAGGATGTTCAAGATGGCGGAGGAGGTCGAGGACCTCGCGGGCGGCGCCGTGAAGGAGGCCCAGATCGAGCAGAAGCTCGAGCAGGTGGACGAGGACTGGTCCGAGCAGATCTTCGAGTTTACAAAGTACAAGCACAAGGGCGACGTGATCCTACAGATGTCCACCACCGGCGAGCTCATCGAGAAGCTGGAGGATGCGCAGATGCAACTCGGTTCCATGGCCACCAACAGGTACTCGGCACCCTTCAAGTCCAAGGTGAACGACTGGATCACCAAGCTGTCCACCGTGTCCGAGATTGTCGAGATGTGGCTCATTGTCCAGAACATGTACGTCTACATGGAGGCTGTGTTCAGCGGCGGCGACATTGTGAAGCAGCTCCCCGCCGAGGCTAAGAGGTTCAACAACATCGACAAGCAATTCATGCGCGTCGTTGGCAACGCAGGCGACATTAAGAATGTCGTTGAGGTCTGCTACGAGAACGACCAGATGCAGCAGACCCTTCCCTACCTCACCGAGCAGCTCGAGCTGTGCCAGAAGAGCCTCACGGCGTTCCTGGACACCAAGCGCGCGCAGTTCCCCCGTTTCTACTTCGTCTCTGATCCGACGCTCCTGGAGATTCTGTCGCTCGGCTCAGATCCCCCGTCGGTGACGCCGCACTTCCAGTCCGGTCTCTTCGACTCCCTCACAGAGGTGACCTTCGACCGACAGGACAAGACTAAGATGCTCGAGATGTACTCGCAGCAGAAGGAGTGCGTCAAGTTTGTGAAGGAGAACGACGGCGTCCTTGACCCCAACCCGGTCATGGCCGTGGGCAACATCGAGTCCTGGCTGCAGGCGCTGGTGGAGGGCATGCAGGAGTCCATTCGGTCCACCATCAAGATGGCCAATGAGGCGGTTTTCGAGAAGGAGCTCGAGGAGTTCATCTTTGGATTCCCCGCACAGATCGCGCTTCTGGGTATCCAATTCCTATGGACCAACGACATGCAGACGGCACTCACCGGCGCCAAGAAGGACAAGACCATGATGGTCAAGGCTTTCAAGAAGCAGGAGACACTTCTGAAGGAGATGATCGTGATCACGACACGGCCAGATCTCGAAAAGAACGACAGGAAGAACCTCGAGACGGTCATCACTGTGCACGTGCACCAGAGAGATACCTCCGAGGAGCTCCTCAAGAAGCGAGTGAAGGATCCCGCGGATTTTGAGTGGATGAAGCAGTGCCGGTTCTACTGGCGCAACGAGCTCAACACGGTGATCATCTCCATCTGCGACGTGGACTTCGAGTATTCGTACGAGTATCTCGGCGTGAAGGAGCGCCTCGTGATCACGCCCCTGACGGACATCTGCTACGTGACTCTGTCTCAGGCGCTCGGCATGTTCCTCGGCGGCGCACCCGCGGGACCCGCGGGTACGGGCAAGACGGAGACCACCAAGGATCTCGGAAACACCCTCGGCAAGTTTGTTGTCGTGTTCAACTGCTCCGACCAGATGGACTACAAGGGTATGGGTAAAATCTACCGCGGTCTCGCGCAGTCTGGTCTGTGGGGATGCTTCGACGAGTTCAACCGCATCAACCTCGACGTGCTCTCCGTGTGCGCGCAGCAGGTGTATTGTGTTCTCCAGGCTATCCGCGAGCGCAAGAAGGAGTTTGTCTTCACGGACGGCGCCGTGGTGTCGCTGGATCCGCGCGTGGGTTTCTTCATCACGATGAACCCCGGTTACGCCGGTCGTCAGGAGCTGCCGGAGAACCTGAAGGCTCTCTTCCGCGGCGTCACGATGATGGTGCCCAACCGCCAGATCATCAAGAAGGTGAAGCTGGCGGCGTGTGGCTACCAGGAGAACGAATTCCTCGCCAAGAAGTTCTTCGTCCTCTACGGCCTCTGCGAGCAGCAGCTGTCCAAGCAGGCGCACTACGATTTCGGTCTACGCAACATCCTCTCTGTGTTGCGCACCATGGGCGCCTCCAAGCGCGCAAACCCGAACAAATCTGAGGTGTACCTGGCGATGCGAACCCTTCGCGACATGAACATGTCCAAGTTTGTCGCCGAGGACGTGCCACTCTTCTTGTCGCTCATCGACGACATCTTCCCCGGGACCAAGGCGGACAAGGCTGTTTTCCCCGACATCGAGGCTGCGATGGCCAAGGTTGCCACCGAGAAGGGCCTCCAGCTCCACCCGACGTGGCTCGCCAAGTGCGTGCAGCTGTACGAGACCTACCTGGTGCGTCACGGTATCATGCTCGTGGGACCCACCGGCGGTGGTAAGACAGCCATCTGCGAGACACTCGCGGGTGCGCTCACTGAGGTTGGCAACAAGCACGTGGTGTGGAAGATGAACCCCAAGGCGATCACCGCGCCGCAGATGTTCGGCCGCCTCGACGCCGCCACGGGCGACTGGACCGAGGGTGTCTTTGCCGTGCTGTGGCGCCGCGCGGCTAAGGAGAAAAAGAACAACACGTGGATCGTGCTGGACGGACCCGTCGACGCCATCTGGATCGAGAACCTCAACACCGTGCTCGACGACAACAAGGTTCTCACCCTCGCCAACGGCGACCGCGTGCAGATGAGCGGCATGATGAAGGCGATGTTCGAACCCGAAAACCTCAACAACGCGTCTCCCGCGACCGTCTCCCGAGCGGGTATCATCTACGTCTCGGAGACTGAGCTCGGCTGGAAGCCGCTCGTGGCGTCCTGGCTCGACAAGCGCCGTAAGCAGGAATCCGCGCTGCTCAAGCCCATGTTCGACAAGTACATCGATCCCATCATCCACTTCATCACGCTTGAGTGCAAGCCCATCATGGGAGGCATCCCCTGGGAGCACGTCTCTAGGGATTTTTGCTCCGTCGGATCGCTGCTCACCATGCTTCAGGCGTGCCTCAAGCCCACCAGCGAGGGCGACAAGCCCGAGACGCTCAGCGAGGGGCACTACGAGCGCCTCTTCATTTATTGCGTCTGCTGGTCGTTGGGCGCCATGCTTCCCGCCGATGACCGTCCCAAGTTTAACGCCAAACTCTGCGAGCTCGCCAAGGGCAATGTGCCCGACATGGAGCCCGGCGACACTCTGTTCGAGTATTACGTCAACGAGGACAACACTGAATGGGCGCCGTGGGTGGACCGTGTGCCGACGTGGGAGTACCCCAAGTTGGAGGAGCGGCCTAAGTTTGCCTCGCTTGTGATCCCAACCCTGGACTCGGTCCGGTTGGAGTACGCGTTGAACCTGGTGAGCAGCGTCGACGGCAGCTCGCTGTTCGTGGGCGGCCCCGGTACGGCCAAGACGACCACGATCAAGTCGTTCATCTCCTCCTTCGACCCCGACAAGATGCTCAACAAACCCATCACCTTCTCGTCGCTCACCACCCCCGGTGTGTTTCAAACCGCCGTGGAGGGCGCGGTAGAGAAGAGGCAGGGGCGTACGTTCGGTCCCCCGACGGGCAAGAAGCTCATCGTGTTCGTAGATGATATCTCCATGCCGCAGATGAACGACTGGGGCGACCAGGTGACCAACGAGATTGTCCGCCAGCTCCTCGAGCAGGGCGGCATGTACTCGCTCGATAAACCCATCGGAGACATGAAGATGATCGTGGACGTTCAGTACCTCGCGGCGATGAACACGCCCGGCGGGGGCAAGAACGACATTCCGAACCGCCTCAAGAGGCACTTCTGCATCTTCAACGTGCCCCTCCCGTCCGTCGCTGCCATCAACAACATCTTTGGCCAGCTCGTCGCCGGGCGGTTTGCGGCGGATGTCTTCTCCGCAAACGTCGTCGCAGCCGCGGAGAAGCTGGTGCCCATAACCATCGACCTGTGGAACAAGGTGCAGACCAAGATGCTCCCGACGCCCGCCAAGTTCCACTACCTGTTCAACATGCGCGAGCTCAGCAAGGTGTTCCAGGGCCTGATCCTCGCCGAGCGCGACAGGTTTAAGAACGGCGTTCAGCATCCCCCGTTTGGCGGCAACGTCAAGTCACCCGAGGGCTACCTCGTCGCGTTGTGGAGGCACGAATGCGAGCGCGTGTTCGTGGACAAGCTCACGAGCTACGACGACAAGAACTGGACCGATAGCTTGATTCAGAAGATCATCGGCGAGACCTTCGGTGAGAAAATCACCAAGGAGGTTGAGGAGCGCGTGTACTTTGTCGACTTTCTCCGCCCGCCCGTCATCGACGAGCAGACGGGCGACGTCATCGAGGCCAACCCGAGCTATTACGAGTCATCCGTCGATCTGCAGATGGTGAAAGACCTCGCGGACAAGAAGATGGCGATGTTCAACGAGACGTCCAAGACGGTGAAGCTGGATCTGGTGTTGTTCGAGGATGCCCTGACGCACATGATGCGCATCGCGAGGCTTCTGTCGATGGACCGCGGAAGCGCTTTGCTGGTTGGCGTCGGCGGCTCCGGTAAGCAGTCGCTGACCCGGCTCGCCGCGTACATCGTCGGAGCGTTCACGTTCCAGATTACAATCTCGAAGCAGTACAATCAGAGCGCGCTGTTCGAGGATCTCAAGGCCCTGTACAAGGTGGCGGGCCTGAAGGGCCAGAAGGTTGCGTTCATCTTCACCGACGCCGAGGTCAAGGAGGAATCCTTCCTGGAATTCATCAACCAGATTTTGATGACTGGCGAGGTGGCTGGTCTATTCCCCAAGGACGAGCTCGACATGATCGTCAACGACATGCGCGCGGTGGCCAAGCGCGAGTGCCCGGAAATGCCCGACACTTGGGAGAACCTCTACCAGCTGTTCCTGGGTAGGGTCCGCGATAACCTCCACACCTGCCTCTGCTTCTCCCCCGTCGGCGACAAGTTTGCGACGCGAGCTCGAAACTTCCCGGGTCTCATCAACGGGTGCACCATCGACTGGTTCCTCCCTTGGCCCCAGGACGCGCTCATCGCGGTGTCGACAAAGTACATCGGGGACTTCAGCATGGCGTGCGGCGACGAGGTCAAGGCGCTGCTGCAGGAGCACATGGGTCACGTGCACACCGCGGTGACCCAGGCGTGCAAGGAGTACTTTGAGAAGTTCAGGCGCAACGTGTACGTCACCCCCAAGTCGTATCTCTCGTTCATCGACGGCTATCGCAGCCTCTACCAGAAGAAGCTGGATGACGTCAATGTGCTCGCGGACAAGATCAACAGCGGCCTGTCCAAGCTGTTCGAGGCCAAGAGCGACGTGAAGAAGATGCAGGTTGAGCTCACGCAGAAGAACAAGGATCTCGCCGAGGCACAGAAATCTTCGGAGAAGCTCCTCAAGGAGATCTCCGCGTCCACCGCCGTGGCCGAGAAGGAGAAGGCGAAAGTAGCGGTCATCGTGGAGGGCGTTACCGCCAAGGCTAACGAGATCGAGGCTGGCAAGATTGAGGCTGAGGAGGATCTCAAGGCGGCGCAGCCAGCGATGGATGCGGCGCTGGAGGCGCTCAACTCAATCGACCAAAAGTCTATCCAAAACACCAAGGCTCTCAAGAACCCTCCCGACCTTGTCAAGCGCATTCTTGACGCTGTGTTGGTGCTGAGACAGTACCCCATGTCCAAAAAGGTTGCGTGGCACGAGCCGAAGAAGGGTCAGGTTGTCATCGACGCGTCCGAGAACTGGAAGAACGTCTCCATGGCCATGATGGGAGATAACTTCCTCAACGCGTTGCTTTCGTTCCCCAAGGAACAGATCAACGACGAGACGTGCGAGTTCCTCGACGCGTACCTCGATGCTCCGGACTTCAACTACGAGGGCGCGATGAAGTCTGCCCAGGCTGTCGCCGGTCTGTGCAACTGGTGCGAGGCTATGAAGACGTACCACTTTGTCGCGAAGGTTGTCGACCCGAAGATGCGTGCACTCCGCGAGGCGCAGGCCGTGCTCGACGACGCTAACAGGGAGAAGCAAAAGGCCGAGGACGAGCTCGCTGAGGTCCAAGCGGGTTTGGACGCCATGCAGGCCAAGTTTGATGAGGCCATGGCCGAGAAGCAGCGCCTGCTTGACGACGCGGAGGCTACGCAGAAGCGCATGGACGCCGCCACCGCGCTCATCACGGCGTTGGCGGGTGAGGAGGTTCGTTGGACCGAGCAGTCGAAGCAGTTCGACTTACAAATCCAGCGACTGACGGGCGACTGCGCCATCGCGTCGTCGTTTGTGTCGTACCTCGGTCCCTTCAACAAAGAGTTTAGGGACCTGCTCATGCAGCGTGATTTCTACGGCGACCTCATCAAGCGCGAGATTCCGGTAACAGAGAACCTGGACGTGTCCAAGTTTTTGGTCGAGGAGGCGGAGGTTGGCGAGTGGACCCTGCAGGGCTTACCCACGGATGACATTTCGGTCCAGAACGGCATCATGGTGACGCGTGCGACGCGGTACCCCGTGCTGGTGGATCCGCAAGGCCAGGGTATCAACTGGCTCAAGAACCGCGAGCAGGATAATCAGCTGCGGGTGACTTCTCTCAACGATAAGCACTTCAGGACCGTCCTCGACGACTGCCTCTCCTTCGGCAAACCCATGCTCATCGAGAACATTGAGGAGGAGCTCGACCCCGTTCTGGATCCCGTGCTCGAGAAGAGGTTCGTCAAGAAGGGCAAGAACTTCATCATCCAGCTCGACAAGGAGGTTGATTATTCGCCATCCTTCCAACTGTTCTGCACCACTCGCCTGCCCAACCCGCACTACTCGCCAGAGCTATGCGCAAAGGTGACCGTGGTTGACTTCACCGTCACGCCCGTCGGCTTGGAGGATCAGCTGCTTGCCAAGCTGATTCTTAAGGAGAAGAACGAGCTCGAGGTGCAGCGCCTGGGCCTGATGGAGGAGGTGACCAACTACAAGAAGAAGATCAAGCAGTTGGAGGACGACTTGCTGTTCAGACTGTCCAACTCCCAGGGTAACCTGCTGGACGACGTGGAGCTCATCGAGGTGCTCAACAACACCAAGATCACCGCGCAGGAGGTGAACGAGAAGCTGGCCAACGCGAGCGAGACCAACGCGAAGATCACCGAGGCTTGCGAGGAGTACCGACCGGTGGCGCACAGGGCGACGCTCATCTACTTCCTCATCGCCGAGTTTGCCAGCGTCAACGTGATGTACCAGACCTCGCTGAAGCAATTCAACGAGCTGTACGAGCTCGCCATCGACAACGCCGAGCCCGCGCAGATGCCCGCCAAGCGCATCGTAAACATCATCGATCACATGACCTACAGCGTGTACCTCTACATCCAGCGCGGTTTGTTTGAGCGGCACAAGCTCACCTTTGCGCTCATGATGACCAACAAAATCCTCATCAGCGCCAAGCAGCTCTCCCCCGACAACGTCAACGTTTTCCTGAAGGGCGGTGGCTCATTGGACATCAAGTCAGTGCGCAAGAAGCCGAAGGAGTGGATCCCCGATAAGTGCTGGCTCGACGTCAATGCGCTGCAGAAGACTGCCGCCTTTTCCGACATCCTCGATTCGTTTGACCGAAACGAACCGATGTGGAAGAAGTGGTACGACCTGGAGGCTCCCGAGCAGGTCAGCGTGCCGGACTTTGAGGATCGCATCACCAAGTTTGAGAAGATGATGATCGTCAAGGCGCTCAGGGAGGACAGGACGCAGGTTGCCGCGCAGGCGTACATCGGCGACGCCATCGGGCAGCAGTTTGTCGAGTCGGTGCCGCTCAACGTGGAGGCCACCTGGGAAGAGACCACGCCATACCGTCCGGTCATCTGCCTTCTCTCACCAGGCGCAGACCCGACGAAGCTCATCGAGGAGCTCGCCAAGAAGAAGAAGCTCAAGCTCTCGGGTGTATCCATGGGCCAGGGTCAGGAGATCATCGCGAGGAAGCTGATCCAGACCGCCGTGAAGAAGGGCGAGTGGGTCATCCTTCAGAACACTCACCTCGGCTTGGGCTACATGGCCGAGATTGAAGTGTACCTGACCAAGGCGGAGGAGCTCCACGAGGACTTCAGGCTGTGGATCACCGCGGAGCCCCATCCCCAGTTCCCCATCGGCTTGCTCCAGATGTCCATCAAGCTCACCAACGAGGCGCCCGTCGGCATGCGCGCGGGTTTACGCAACTCGTACGCGTGGGTTACCCAGGACATGATGGATGCGGTTCCGAGGTACGAGTGGCGTCAGCTGCTGTACATCATGTGCTACCTCCACTCCATCGTTCAGGAGCGCAGGAAGTTCGGTCCGATCGGCTGGAACGTCCCGTACGAGTTCAACGCCTCGGACCTCGGCGCTTGCGTCCAATTCCTCCAGAACCACATAACGGAGATGGACATGAAGAAGCTCAACTCCCCGACATGGCCGACGGTCACGTACATGATTTCCTCGATTCAGTACGGCGGTAGGATCACCGATGGGTTCGACGAGCTCCTGATGGACACGTACGCCGCCAAGTATTTCAACCAGGGTGCGCTGACCAAGGGTATCGAGCTGTTCCCGGGGTACAAAGTTCCCGACTCAACCGATGTCACAGACTTCCGGGCCGATATCGAGGCGCTTCCTTTAACCGAGTCCCCAGAGATCTTCGGTCTGCACCCCAACGCGGACCTTACGTTCAGAACTCTGGCGGTGAGCCAGATGGTGAGCACAATCGTCGATACCATGCCCAAGTCTGGCGGCGGGGGTGGCGGAAAGTCCCCAGAGGAAATTGTGAATGCAATCTGCGCCGATCTCCTCTCCAAGGTTCCCGAGCCGTTCGTGCCCGAGATCACCAAGGAGATGCTGAAGAAGCTCCCCGGCGGCCCCACCCAGCCGCTCACGGTTCACCTCAGGCAGGAGATCGACAGGTTGAACATCATCATCATCCTGGCGACAAAGACTCTCAAGAACCTTCAGCTCGCCATCGCGGGCACGATCGCGTTGGCGGGCGACTTGGTCGATGCCCTCGACAAGCTGTTCAACGCCGCCATCCCCGCGGCGTGGCTCCAGAAGTCTTGGGAGAGCGCCACGATCGGTACGTGGTTCCAGGGCTTGCTCATGAGGCACAAGCAGCTGGATAAGTGGCTGAGGGAGGGCCGACCCAAGGCGTACTGGCTCACCGGCTTCTTCAACCCGCAGGGTTTCCTGACCGCGATGAAGCAGGAGGTGAACAGGCAACACGCCAAGGACAAGTGGGCTCTGGACGACGTGGTGATGACGTCCCAGGTCACTCACCCTCCGAAGGATGTGGAGCAGCTCAAGGACGGCATGTCTGAGGGCGTTTACGTGTACGGACTGTTCTTGGAGGGTTGCAGGTGGGACGGAAAGCAGAACAAGCTGGTGGATTCAGATCCGAAGAAGCTGTTCACGCCGCTCCCGGTGCTGGAGGTTACCGGAGTGTTGGGGAAAGACAAGGTCACGAAGGGCGTTTACGAGGCGCCCACGTACAGGGTGAAGAAACGCACGGGACTCAACTTCATCTCCACGTTCCCGCTGCGAACGGAGGATCCCCCGAGCAAGTGGGTCATGCGCGGCGTGGCGTTGCTCTGCTCGGTGGATTAAGGAAACGGATGGTCGACTTCGGTTCACGCGCGCCGCGAACGCTTCTCGCGGCGCGCGTTCCGACGACGACGAGAACGAATTTAGTTTACGAGCGACCCGAACCCTTCTCAGGTGATTTTCCAACCGAGAAGGACGTGGGGTCGCGACTGAAACCAATAGCGAATAGCTCGAGTGTCATTTTTTGTCATTCGACACTGCAAAAAATCTCACGCCGGCACGTAGGATTGGATGCCCGCGCACGCCGCCCCCTTGCAGAACTCCTTGTACCAGTCCACGAACTTCTTCAGCCCGTCGTCCAGGTTGGTGCGCGGCGAGTACCCCAGGTCCCTCGCCGCCCTCGACACGTCGGCGTGGGTGAACGGCACGTCCCCAGTCTTTGGCATCGGCACATACTCCCGTTTGGCCTTCTTGCCCATGTGCTTCTCCAGCGTCGTCACGAAATCGCTCACCGTCACCGGATGCTTGTTTCCCAGGTTGTAGACCCTGAACGGGGGTTTGGATCCGTCCGGTTTCTTCCCGCTCGCCTCGCTCGTCTCCAGCGAGGCGATGACGCCCTGTACCACGTCGTCGATGTACGTGAAGTCGCGCGCGAGCTCCGCGTCGTTTTCTCCTTTGAAGATGGTGATGGGCTTGCCCCGCACGATGTTGTTGGCGAAGGAGAAGTACGCCATGTCCGGCCTGCCGTACGGTCCGTACACCGTGAAGAACCGAAGGGCGGTGATGGCGACGCCGTGAATGTGGTTGTAGGTGTGCGCCAGGAGCTCATCCGCCTTCTTGGTTGCCGCGTAGAGCGAAGCCGGCGAATCCGTCACGTCGCTCTCCTTGAAGGGAACCTCCGTGTTCAAGCCGTACACGCTGGAAGAGGACGCGAACACAACCTTGGGCATGGGCGACGTCCGTATGATCTCCTCCATGATGTTCACCATGCCCGCCACGTTGGAGTGGACGTAGCTCCCCGGGTTTTTCACGGCGTATCGGACCCCCGCCTGCGCGGCAAGGTGGAGGATGTGGGTAAACTTGCACGCGTCGAGGGCGTCTCGCACGACGCCCCTGTCGTTGAGGTCCGCCTCGACGGTGTGCACCCCAACCTTCTCCAGCTCCTTCATGCGCGCGCGCTTCAGCGACGTCGGGTAGTAGTCGTTGACGTTGTCCAAACCGAGGACGCCCCAACCGCGATCCTTGAGGGCGAGAGCCGTGTGGAACCCGACGAAGCCCGCGCTGCCGGTGACGAGCACGGCTCCCGCCCCGTCCGTCCGCGACGCGCACGATCGCTGGACCTTGGCGACGTCGATCTTGGCTGGGACGAAGGTGGACACCGCGGCGCCTGGGCCGCCGACGCCGGACGCGCCGCCGACGTCGCCGGCGCCGACCCCGAACCTGACGAGCGCGTACACGAAGAGCGAGATCGCGGCGCACGCGCCCAGAGACTCCATCGGCCTGGTGAGCATCGAGGTCAACACGGACGCGACGCCGCGCGCCCTTCGACTGCGTCCGCGCATGGGCAGGACGTCACCGTAGGATCCCATCGTGGAACTGGGCGAGCGCTGTCCGCCGGACAGCAGCGGCGCCATCGGATATGGAGATCGGATACAGGCCGATACAAACAGAAGGTTGCGGAACGGCCGACTTTTGAGAATCCATACAAGCATGGCGCGCCTTCGCCTCGTCGCGCTGGTGGCGACGCTGCTGGCCGCGTGTATCGTCCCGTGCGAGGGAGATACCGCGGACCGCAGGGCGCTGCTCCCGGTCCCGACGGATGACATTCCGCTCAACAGCACCGAGGGCGAGCGGCTCCTGCGGGACTGCACGCACTACCCGGGGGTCGACGTGCTCATGCATCTGGCCACGCAGAGGAACCAGGCGTTCTGCAGCGCAGCCACCGCGGCGACGCTGCTGAACGCCATGGCCCGTACCGTCACCGCACCCGTCGACGTCGAGTTCGCGCCTTACCCGTACTTCACCCAGCGCTCCATCCTGCAGGATGCGTGCGTCAGACGAGTGCCCACCCACGAGGACGGGACTCTCATGTCCGTCAAGTTCCTCGCCACGCACGGCGCCACGTTGCACGAGTGGGCGACGTACCTCTCGTGTTTCGCCGAGGTGGAACACGTGCACGCGGAGGTGTCCACGGCGGCGGCGTTCCGGGACGTCGTCAAGGCTGCTTTCCCGACGACCCGCGGCGCCAAGGCTGAAAAGTTCGTGGGCATAAACTTTCTCAGAACCGGCGTGGGCGAGGCTGGCGGCGGACACATGTCCCCGATCGCCGCGTACGACGAGACCACCGACAGGGTCCTCATAGCGGACGTCTCGCGGTACAAGTAAGTAGTCTCGGAACCCTTCGTTTCACCCGGATGTACCTTCGTGACGCCACCACTGAGAGTTTTTAACGACGCGCATCAAATCGCAGGTACCCGCCGGTCTGGGCGCGGCTTACGTCGGTGTACGGCGCGATGAACACGACGGACGACGCGTCGGGTAAGTCGCGGGGATGGGTCGTGCTGGGCCCCGGCGCCGCCGACGAGAAATCGGACGACGCGGAAACGGAAGACGCGTACCCGTTCGATAGGTTCGAGTACGTCGCTCGGCGCGGCGAGTGCATGGATTTGGTGACCGACGACGACGACTGGGACGCGGTCATGGGATGCACGGAGTGGCCGAACGTCTTCCCGGCCGGTTCGCGCGACGGTTCGCGTCGGGGCACGGCGGCTGCCGAGACGGCGGCGGCGGCGATTGCGTCGGCGGCGATCGGGGGCGGCGTCGTGGGCGGTTGGTGGTGGCGCGAGGAGCGACGAAGGGCGAGCGGGTTCAGGCGGCACGTGGTTCTCGGCAGCGAGTTCGAGGACGCGTGATGAACGGGGGAGTCTCGTGGCATCGGCCCTTTGGAAATGAATCTCGAGTGTGTACTAAAAGGTGCAAAAGGTGCCGCCGTCGACGTCGCTGTCGACTGTTGATTATATATGTACAGCGCAGCCCCTTTCTTAGCCCCTTTCTTACCTAAGTGCCTCGCCCTGGATGTCATCCCCAAACTTGTTCACCGCGTGCTCCAGCTCCGGCTCGAACCCCGGCTGGACGCCGTCGAAGATCAGCTGACCCGGGGGAGGGCTCGGCGGCGACGGCGGCGGCGGGTGCGGCGGCGCGACGTACATAATCTTCTTCAGGGCGTTCTGCTCATTCGTCGTGGCCCAATCGATCGCGCGCTGCTTGGTGTCGGTGAACTCCGCCTTGGCCTTCTCGCACTTGTCCTTGTCGTCGCGGGCGGCGCACTCGTCAGGGAACGGTCCGGCGATGATGTCAAAGGATGCGGTGAACGCGCCGCTCTTGAAAGTGGTGAGCAGCGCATCCTCCTGGAACGTGGGGGCACCGTCGAAGGGGATGCCCATCGCGCGGTTGTGGTCGACGAGAGACTTGATGGGCATGCCCGCGAAGTGGTAGTGGCCGGAGAGGGACCAGTCCTCGCCCGTCCCGTCGCCGTGTTCGTACTTGTTGCAGGAGCCGTTGTCGCTCTTGCACCAGAGCTCGGCGGGGACGTGGTGGTACATGGGATAGTGGGGCACGTGGGGGATCTTGTCGTTGTTGTTAACGACGCGCCACGTGCGGTGTCCGAGGACGTTGGCGTACGCGGACGCGAAATCCTCGGAGCCCACGCGGGGCGAGCCGAAGGTCCACACCTCCTGGACGTTGAAACCGGAGGCGTAGAGGTCATACGCGGCGTACGTGGCGAGCGCGCCGCCGAGGGAGTGACCGACGACGATGACGGGGAACTCCTGGTTCTTCAGGATGAAGGTGCTCTCCGCCATGAGACGGATGACCTTCTTCTGGTACAGCTCGTACAGCTTGAAGAAGCCGGGGTGCACGTCGAGCTCCTTGGGGAGCCACGACACGGACGCCTTGTGGCCGAATTTGTGGTCGGTGTTCTCGCCGATGCCCTTCGTCTTGGTGTAGAAAAAGTCGAGGTCGGAGGTCCACGTCGCCGCGGACTCGAGCATGGTACCGCGCAGGACCAGGACCAGGACGCCCTTGGGGTGGCTGTCGGTCTTGACGACGGAGGTGTAGAACAGTCCGTCGGCTTCCGGGATGGTCTGCGTGATGATGTCCTTGGGCTTGATGTCGGCGGACTTGCACGGCTCGCACGTCCAGTCGGCGATCGAATCGATGGGCCTGTACGCAGCGGACGCCATCGCGGCCCACTGCGTCGCGGGGTCCTTCTCGAAGGCGAGCTTCACCTTGGTGCTGCTGCCGCCGCCCGACGGGACGATGAGGAAGGTGAGACAGAGGTACACGGCGAGGACCACGAGGACCACGCCGGCGATCCACGAGCCGTACACACCGAGCACCGCCTGGATCGATGACACGCAGCCGGAGCACGCAGAGAAGCATCCGGTGAAGGGGTTTCCGCACGAAACACCCCAGCCCTTCTTCTCGCCGCCGTCGTTAAGCAGCGGAGTCTTCTCATCGCCCGCCCCGGATTTGCCCTTCTTCTTGTTCTCCTTTTTCGCCGGGGATTTCACGCTCTCGGTCTTGGAATCCACGGTCTTGGTGTTCATGGCCAAGAGCCGCTGGACCTCAGACTCGAGATCTTCCTTGCTGGACATTGCGCTAGTGTCGCGTCTTGCCGTGGGACGACGCGAAGCGCGCAATGAAGGCGTGACAAACGCGTGAAAGCGAAAAAAAGCGTTAGTGATGAGTAGTGTACAGTAGTACTCTGTACGCTAAAGCTTCGTAACACCTTGATGGCGTAACACTTTTCATTTTATTTCCATGTATTTCCATTTATTTCCAGGTGGCCAGTCCGATTTTGATGCGACGGTTTACAAACCAAGAAACTTCTCCTATTATTCATTCACTGGATCTGAACCCGCATAGTTCTCGATGAAATGGACAGGTAACACCTTTTGAGTAGTGATAATCTTAGTGATTATTGCCGAGACGATGGTTTACGAACCAGAAACTTCTCCGATTCATTCAGTCATCCGTTGATCTGAGCGCGCATATTTGAATGGGTTTGAAATTCAGCCGAGGTCCTGTACATGCTGGAGCCGGATCCTACCAGCCAGAGTTTTCATTCCCATTTATTTCCAGTTCTCCCACTTGCGTCAGCAGTGAGGCCAAACGCGGTTTGATGAACCGCCAATGGCAAATCGAATAAAAAAGATGCTCAAATCGCCAGCTGGTCGTTGGATTTTATCTCCCTGAGAAGTTCGGGCCGAACTTGTTTACAGCGTGTCGAGTTCGTTGACGTCTGAAGCGCCGGACGCAGAGGTGCCGACGCGTGGGGACGAGAGGGGGAGCATGCCGCGCCCCCAGATGGGACAAAACGGTCCCCATGGTCACCAGAATGGGCATTCAAACGGCGCGATGAGGGAACCCCTCGCGGAACAGAACGGGAGGTCGCACGGCGCGTCGCACGCCCCTCGGCACAGTTCATACCCCCGAAAATTACGGGATGGAGTCGCCAAACGTGTCGACCGTGCCGAGGTTCTCGACGTGGAGGACCGCGATTTCATGCGCAAGATCTCGAGCGTACGAAAGATCACGATCCGGCTCGGCTCCGCCCTTGGTGTGGTGGTCGCGATCGCGTCGTTCTACGGGGCGGTCATCTCGGGGTTCGAGGGGTGGAAGTTTGAGAAGGCGCTCTTCCTGGCGTTCACGGTGCTGAGCACCATCGGCTACGGCAACTACGCGCCGGATAGCGAAGGGGCGCGGGTTTTCCTGGCGATATTCACGCTTCCGGGCGTGGTGATCTTCGCGTACGCGCTCGCGCAGCTCGCGCAGGTCATCATCGGCATCATCAAGAGCCTCAGGCGGTGGGCCGGGCTCGTTCAGCGGGTCCAGCCCCCGCACATCGGCTCGCGGGCCAAGGTCCTCGCGGACACGCTGAGAGAGTGCGACACAGACGGAGACGGGACCATCACGCTGGAGGAGATCGAGAGCTCTACTGGGAAGATTTGTGCCATGCTCGGGATGGACGTGAGCAAGCAGACGCTCAAGGCGCAGGAGGAGGCCAGGGCATTCATCGAGAATGCATTCAACGAGGCCGACTTCGACGGCAGCGGCGATTTGGACATGCTCGAGGCCATGTGCATGCTCTGCGACCTGGTGAAGATTCGGGAGATGCAGCAGAAGGAGCAGGACCAGAGGGACCAGATCAAGGGCGCCGTTTACTCCCTTATACCGCTCATCGTCATCGGCGCACTCGTGTTTTGGTCCTCGGAGGAGTCGTGGTCCGCGCTCGACGCCTTTTACTTCACCATCATCTCCGTGTCAACCGTGGGTCTCGGAGACCTGACGCCCTCGGAGGGCGGGGGTAAGGTTTTCTGGTACGTGTTCATGACCCTCACGCTCGGCCTGATGGCCAGCATCATCCAGACGCTGGGTTCGCTGCTGGGTTCGATCTCCGCCAGGGAGAACATCGCGGGCAAGTCGGGGGACGGCAAGCGCGACGAAAACGCATCCGTCAGGAGCGGCAGGAGGAGCAGGGAGGAGGTGCGGGTGGACATGGAAGGGGATACCCCGGAGTACATCCTGAGGTTGTGAGAGAGCCCAACTTACGGCGGTTTGCCGCTGGTGTTTTATTATCATCGCGAATGTCATCAAGACTGTTACATCGTCGAGACAGTTTACCTCCGTCACCTCCTTCGAGTCGACCGCCTGATTGTGCCACCCGGTGCCGGACTTCCAAACGCACCCGCGCCGAAACCTCCCGCCGCGGGCGCGGGGCTTCCGAAGAGACCCCCGCCGCCCCCTCCCGCCGCCGCCGCGGCGCCGCCAAACGCCGACGTCGCGGGGGCACCGAACGACGGAGTCGCGGGTGCGCCAAACGAGGGAGTCGCCGGCGCGGGGGAACCAAACAGACCGCCGCCGCTCGCCGCGGGAGTCGACGCCGCCGGTGCGCCGAACAGACCGCCGCCGCCCGCCGCGGGAGTCGACGCCGCCGGTGCGCCGAATAGACCGCCGCCGCCCGCCGCGGGAGTCGACGCCGCCGGTGCGCCGAATAGACCGCCGCCCGCCGCCGGGGTCGACGCGGGCGCGGAGGCGCCGAACAGACCGCCGCCCGCCGCCGGGGTGGAGGCTGCGCCGAACAGACCGCCTCCGGTTGCCGCGGGGGCTGACGCGCCGAATAGACCGCCTCCGGTTGCCGCGGGGGCTGACGCGCCGAACAGACCGCCTCCGGTTGCCGCGGGGGCTGACGCGCCGAACAGACCGCCTCCGGTTGCCGCGGGGGCTGACGCGCCGAATAGACCGCCTCCGGTTGCCGCCGCCGAAGCCCCGCCGAACAGACCGCCTCCGGTTGCCGACGCCGAAGCCCCGCCGAATAGACCGCCTCCCGCCGCGGGGGCGCCAAAGAGGCTCGTGCCCCCGGGAGTGGTGAGGCTCAGCCCCCCGCCCGTCGCGGGCGCCGGGAGGGCGAGCGGTTGACCGGGCGCGCCGGGCGCGGGGAGGGCCATCGCCGCCTCGGGTCGCTCCGCCAACTCCGCGAGCCGCCTCGCCTCCTCCTCCTCCTTTTCAGCCTCTGCGAAGGGATCCCTGTGGTCGCCCTTCTCCCTCAGCTTTGCGAGGTGCGCAGCCTTGGCCCTCGACACTCGCTCGTGCAGCTTGGCCAGGTCCCCGCCGACCTTGTTGAAGTACCTCCTCGCCGCCTCCACCGCCGACCTGTGCTCGGCGGGTCCGCCGGTTCGTGACGCCCGGAGCGCCTTGAGCGCCGCGACGCCGCCGTCAAACTTTTCCAACCCGTCCTCGCCGCCGCCGCCCGACCCAATCGCGGGAAACGACGACGCGTGGCCGTGCAGCGCCGCGGTGAGAGCCTCCAGACCCTGGCCGACGCCCCCTCCCCCCGCGCCGAACACCCTGCCCGTCGTGCGAAGGTTGTGCTCCATCTCCAGCGTCCCGCGTTCGAATCCCTCCGCGGTGGCGTAGAGTCGCTCGACGGTTTTTTCGAGGTAGGGCGAGGGTCGCTGCGGCGCGGGCAGGTACACGGGCGCCGCCGCCGGCGGCGGGGGCTGGTTCGGGTGGGCGAGCGCGTGCGACCTGGCAAGATCGTCCGCCGCGTGCGCATCCTTGAGTCGTTGAAGCCGGGCCTGCGCGTGCTCGGTGTCTCGGAGGCACTCGACCACCGCCTCGGTCAACCCGGTCAGCCGGTCGTTATCGCTCCACAGCTGCGTCTCGAGCAGCTTCAGCCTGTTGGCCGTGGCCTTCGCCGCCCGTTCCAGATCCCGCCGCTGGATCTCGCCCTTCGTGAGCTTACCGTTGGCGCCGGGCGACGGCCGGGCCACCTCCCCTTTCTTATTACCCACCGCCGACGAACCCTTCCTCGGGGGCTGGTACTCGGCCAACCTCTCCACGCCGTCCAACAACTTAGAGTCCTCCCTCGCGGCTATGATCATAGCCTCCAGCTGTTTGAGCTGCTGCTGCGACTGCGGCGTCAGCTCGCCCCACTGCGTGTAGTGGCGCACCGGCTGGCCGTTGGTGGTGCTCAGGAACGAAGCCTGGGGCTGCGCGAGGGCTAACGCGTTGCCGGGCTGACCGCCAAAGAGGCCGCCGCCGCCGAGCGCGGGAGCGGGCGCGCCAAACAGACCCCCGCCCGTCGCCGCCGCCGCGGGCTGCGATGACGCGCCGAACAAACCCCCGCCCGTCGATAGACCCGGGGTGGAGGCTGCACCGAACAGGCCCCCGCCCGTCGACGGCGCAGCGGAGCCGAAGAGGCCGCCGCCCGCCGGCTGCGAGGCACCGAACAATCCTCCGCCCGCCGCCGGCTGCGAGGCTCCAAACAATCCTCCGCCCGCCGCCGGCTGCGAGGCACCGAACAACCCTCCGCCCGCCGCCGGCTGCGAGGCACCGAACAATCCTCCGCCCGCCGCCGGCTGCGAGGCACCGAACAATCCTCCGCCCGCCGCCGGCTGCGAGGCTCCAAACAATCCTCCGCCCGCCGCCGGCTGCGAGGCTCCAAACAATCCTCCACCCGCCGCGGGTTGGGACGCGCCGAGCAGCCCGCCGCCCGCCGCGGGAGTCGACGCCGCCGGCGCACCGAACAGACCGCCGCCGCTCGCCGGGGTCGACGCCGCCGGCGCACCGAACAGACCGCCGCCGCTCGCCGGGGTCGACGCCGCCGGCGCACCGAACAGACCGCCGCCCGCGGGCGTCGGGCTGGCGGGAGCGCCGAACAGCCCTCCGCCGGCGGCTGGGGCCGGGCTCGCTGGCGCGCCGAAGAGACCTCCTCCCGCCGCGGGCGCGGGGCTCGCGGGCGCGCCGAAGCCGCCTGTGAAGGTGGGGAGCGATCGAACGACGTGGGTGGGTCAGCGCGATGTCGTGCGGAGGAGGGAGCGGGGCGCGAGGGCGTGCAGTTGGAGGAAAAGGCAACATCATCCACCCGGGTGGATCCACGGGACGGGCGCGGCGTGATGTACGCACCGAACGCGGGGGTCGCGGGGGTCGCGGGCGCGCCGAACATGTCCGCACGAGATCACGAGTCGCCGGTTTAACCTCGCCTACGTCTGGAGGGCCGCGCCCACTACTCTGGCGCGAACGACGCAGAGATCCCGCCTCTTTCTCATCACAGGGTTTGTTCAAAAAATAGGCAGCACGCACTGGCTGGAGAAGCTTTTCACTGGAGACGGGGCCGTCTGCACCCCCGATTTGGAACGTCTGGAAATTGTGAGAGAATTTTTTACCAGTAGGGCGCGTTCAGATCAGTTATCACGGCCTGACTCAAGAATGACGGTCTGTTCGTGCATATAAATTCCGTGGTGGTTACAAAGGGCGAAATTACCTGGCTCCGTCCGCGCTCGGGCGACGCACTGACACTCGCGCGCTGCGATGGCCCCGACCTCCCCGCGCGCAAAGAAGGGCGGAGTCGCGGCCCCCGCGGGCTACGGTTCCATCCCTTCTGGCCCCAATGTTCAGGCCGACGAGCTCGGCGACGGCTCCTTTCAGCAGTACCTCGAGACGTTCGGCATGAAGATGGAGAGCGACCCGTACCGCCTGGACATCGCCAAGTTCATCCTCGTGGGCCTGATCGTGGCGGGTAACTTCGTGCATCCCTTCGCGCAGCTGGGCAACAAGGTGGCGTGCGTCTTGGAGAACTTCGTATCCATCATCAACGTCCCCGCGTACGTCTTGCTCACCGGCTACATGAGCGCCACCACGAACAAGACGCGCCGCAGGTACATAATCGCGCACCTTCTGATCCCGTACCTCATCGTGCAGTCCATCTACCTGGCGCTGTACATCGGACTCTACTGGAACAACAGCTTTAGGTCCCACCCCAACGGCGTGGACAGGAAGCCCGGCATGTTCACCGACAACTGGACCCCGCAGCCCCACTTCAACGGACTCTCCATGATGACCCCGGTCATGGACAACTGGTACCTCCTCGCGCTCGTCGGCTGGACCATGTGGCGACCCTACGCCACCGAGCTCCGCCGCACCGTCATCGTGCACGTGGTATTCGGCTGTCTCATCGGTTTCTCCCCGCTGGAGAGGTTCATGTCCATCCACCGCACCATCGCCATGATGCCCTACTTCCTCTTCGGGCACATGCTCCGAAGGAATAAGGTTTTCATCCCTCCGGCCGCAACCAACGCCATGAAGGCTGCGGCGGCGTTCGTCCTGTGCGTCGTTCTTGCGGGTTGCGTCACCGCGGTGTACGCATTTGGCTGGCGCTCCAACGGCGTGTGGGAGCAGCAGATTTCCTACCACGTCACCTGGGAGACGAAGTTCAGGTGGGGTCCTCTCATTCAGCTATTCGCCTACCTCACCACCACCATCACCTCCGTAGCGTTCTTCGCCTTGATCCCCCCCGCGTCCACGGCGGGCGTGCGTAATCTTTCCTCGAACGAAGGGCACAAGGGTGACTACGAGAACGTCAAGGAGAAAGACGTGGTTCCGGTCCTCGGGACCAAGTACACGGTCGGTTCCCCCGACGACGTCGAGGAGGAGCTTGGCGCGGCGGGCGACCCGCTTCTGGTGCGGGGCCGCCGCAAGTACGACGCGGCCGAGCGCGATCAGATCAAGCCGGACGAGCTGGGTGGGGGCAAGAACTGGAGCGCGATCTATTACTTGCGCGTCTCCAAGTGGGGCTCCAGGTCCCTGTGCCCGCTCATCTTCAACTTCCTCTTCATGATCCTCCTCGAGGTTTGCACTTACTACAACGACACCTGGACCCGCGGGAACAACTCCACCTGGGTCACCGTGCACTGCGTCATCTCCCTGTTCCTCGGCTTCGCCGTCGCCACCGCGCTTTCCACCAGGCCCGCGTGCATGTTCTTCGGTTGGATCCTGTGCCCCCCGATCAACAACGATTGGATCTTTGAGGATGTGGACGTCGCGACGCTCGAGGACCCGGGAACCGGGTTGTGAAGCGAGAGTCGCGGACACGAGGAGGCGAGAGCGTCGCTCGCGGCTAAATGTTCATAGACACGCGAGATGATCGCAGCCGCGAGCATGTAAAATCAAAGACGCCCTGCGAGCACGGGCGCGAGACGATGCGAGCACTAGATCAACACCGGTGCAGCTAACCCTTAGTCCCCCTTCAGATTGTTTTGCTAAACAAGAAGAATCACTTCTCACGACGCGACATTCGCCTACAGGGCCACGCGCCACTCGCGGTCCTCCTGGAACGCGCTCGCCATCATGTCCCCGTCGTCCGGCCACATGCCATCCCCGCCCCCCAACAAGCTCATCTCCGCCATCCTGTCCACCGCCCGCTTCAGTTCCTCGAAGTCGGCCTCGTCGTCGGGCTCGATTGATTCGGCGATGACCGAGTCCAACGCCGGGTCCACGTTCTCCCGGCCGCCGCCGAGCCTCGGTATGAACTCCGATCCGCTCCCGAGGAAGGCGCCTCGACTGTAGCAGTGCTGCAGGAGCGAGTGCCAGTGCGGCCAGTGCGTGAGCGCCACGGGGTGACCGACCACCACGTTGAGCGCCCTGGCGCGGGAGATCGCGACGTTGAACCGGCGGGGACACGCCAAAAAGCCGAGCGCGAGTCCCGCCACCGACGCCTCCCCGGCGCCGCCCCCGGCGTTGAGCGCTTTGGCCGCGTTTGCGACGTGTTTGGACGGTGCCCTCGACACCACCGTGCTGATGAACATCACCTTCTCCTCCTGGCCCTGGTAGTCGTCCACCGTCCCGACCCGGACGGCTCCGAGGTTTCTGGCTCGGAGCAGGTTGCGCACGCGAATGACCTGCGAGCGGTACGGCGCGACGACGCCCACGTCGGAAACCTTGAGCCGCGCATCCGCGTCGTTCGAGCCCCGCGGGTCCCGTGTGAGCCACGCCTCCACCAAATTCACAAGCTCCTGGGCCTCTACCGCGTTGAAGAAGGAGGGAGCCTCGCCGCTCCCCTCGCGCGCCTGTCTGCCCCTGACGCCGTAGAAGAGAACCCTCGCCAGTCTCGGCGTCGTCGAGTTCTTCGCCGTTCTGTCCGGCGAAGAACTCGTCGTCTGCTCCACCGCCGACTGCCGCGAGGGTTGGTCCACGCCGCAGTTGGGCGGCGGCCACGGCGTGGACGTGGGCATGGACGCTATGTGCGGGGGAAGGTCGTCTTCCAGCATGTGACTGGCCGCGCCGTTCACGTCGCCAAAGTGGAGAGCGCACGCCGCGAGGTATCCGTCACCGTGATCGGGGAACAGGACCCTCAGCTCAAAGATCTTGGACCTCAGATCGGGATCTGGGGGCTTGACCCACGCCCCTGGTTTAACGGCGCCGTTGGCGGCGGCGGCGGCGTAGGTGGTGGCGGCGGCGGCGTAGGTGGCAGCCTCCTCTTCGTCATCCCGCACGAGTGATGCAGGCAGCGCCACGGCCGATTCGTCCACGCACGCCACCAAAGAGTTGCGATAGAACAGCTTACTTGGCAGGGCGATGATGTCTTCGTGTGACCTGTAGTTGCGGACGAGCCGCGTACACCGAGCTTGAACGGTCGCGCGCGCCTGCGGGTGGGTGTGATGCGCCGCCGCCTGCTCCAGCAGCGAGGTCATCAGTCCGCTGTGAAGTATCCCGTCGGCGGCTCCCCGCGCCGCGACCTCGCTGTGAACCACCGGCCCGAGCTGCATAGGGTCACCCGCCAACACCACCGCCTTGCAATTCAATGTGACCAGACGAAGGGGCACGAGGGACTCGGGCACGGTTGCCTGCCCAGCCTCGTCGATGAAGATGTGCGTGAAACCCCTCGAGTTTGCAGTTAGGTCCGCGTGCAAGAGGCTGGCGCTGGCGCACGAGCACACCACGACCCTCGCGTGGAACGCGGCGATGGACTCGGGAGGGACGCAAAACTGCTCAACGTCCTTCTTTACCGAGGCGGCGTCCCTCCGCGGATCGTTGACCCGCACCATCATGCGAAAAAAGTGAGCTTCGAGAGCCGCTTGGTGATGTTCGAGGCGGAAACTGGGATCCCAAAACTTCCCCTTTTTCCTGAACTGCGTCCGTTGTTCGTAGATTTCTCGCCGCACCATCTCGGGCAGCGGCGAGCGACGGGAGAGCAAAGGCGCCAACTCGGCCAGTCGACTGCAAAGGACATCCGCCGCGAAGGCGGCCGGGGCGCAGAGCAGGATTCTCGCGTTCGGATCTGACTCCAGCACCGCCGCCGCCGCCGACACCACCGTCAACGTCTTTCCCGTGCCCGGAGGACCCAACACGCAGTACGGAGGCCCGATGCGCCCCCGGTGACTGTCGTTCCCGAGGCCACCGACGGCCGCGGCGGTGCCGTCGAGCACGTCAGTGACCACCTTCCTCTGCTCCGGGTTCAGCGCGTCGAGCATCGTCATCGGCGTCGTCATCGTCGTCGCCGGCGCCGCCGCCATAAACGCAGCCCCGATCAACGGGTCCTCCAACCCCGGCTCGAGGGCCTCGGGTACCTCCCGTAGCATGCCGGACACGAGCCCGTTCGCCGACGCCGCCTCCAGAGCCGCGCGCTGCGATCGAAACAAAGCCTCGTCGTACGCAAACCTGACGTGCGCGCGGATCTCGCGAATGAGACATTCTCCCTTTGCGACCCTCGAACCTCGGGTCGTCGTCGAATGGACCACCCTCGTGACTAACGGCGGGACCGCGACGTACACCGTGCTCGTCCGCGTGATGACCCTGACCACCGTCGCGGCAACCTCGGTGACGTCGGCGTCGAACGGAAGCGAATCGACTTTGTTGTCCTCCTCGGTCCCGACTGACACGATGCGAAGTCGGAGGACGTCGTTCCTCGCCACGGGCGGGTATCCCTCGATGAGACCCGGAACCTCGAGCGAGTACACGTCCACGTCGTACCTGCCAAACGTGTCAAACGGCATGTGATCAGTCACGTCCATGGTATTGCGCGTCTTATGAACCCCCATGGGCACGCTGCGCGCCTTCACAGTGCGCGTGCTCCCGGCGTATTTCAATACCGCGTTGTGGGCGTCATATCGACGGATATCGAGCGCCTGTTGTGCCTCCTCCAGACGCACCAACCGGATCCACCTCGCGAGCTCACGTTTCATCGGCCTTTTCTCAATCGAGCTCTCCACCCGCTCCCACTCGGTGTCGTGCATGTAAATTTGCTCGCCGTTTTCCTTGCCCCATGGGTTGGAGCAGTGAAACGCTCTCTGTAAGAACACCCCGCGCGGACCCCTGTACGCGGCGGGCGCCATTCGGTTCGTTCGGCGCATTTCTATCGTCGCCTTGTTCCGTTGCGACCTTTCCCATATCGCGACCCACTGAGGGTCGTTATCGTTCTCGGTGGCGCCGACTTCGGTCATGTGCATCTCGTCGGCGTCGGCGTCGATCAACGTGACGGGCGCGACGGTGAGTAGGGGCAGAGAATCGAAAGCCTCCCTCAACCGCTTGGGAACAAACTTTGGGGTGTCTATGTCGAGCAACGCGCCGAGCTCGGCCGTCCTCGCGCGAGACCCGGTGACCAGCGCCCCGACCCTCTTACCGATGACCCGCACGTCCTTCTCGTCGAACATGAGGTCGAACCCGTCTGGGTCGTCGTCCGCCCCGTCCCTCGACGACTTTCCACGATCGAACCCGCTCGCCGCATCCCGCTCGCCGCCGTTCCAACCCTCGGGCATCTCGACGAACGCCAACAGGACCCACTGCGACAGCGACCCGACCTTCGCGCTCGCCTCGTCGCACCGGAGATCCACGCTCAACTCGTACGTCGCCCCGGGAGGCAGAACTATAGGGGGCTGGTCGTCGATCGGCGGGCCGTCGTCCGCGGGATGCCGCACCAAACCCTGGTGGTCGCATCGCAACCTGAACGCGTCCTGCGCCGGGGCGGCGGTGACCGCCAGGAGCAGCACCGCGACGTCGCCGTCGTTGGTCACCTCGACGTGACGCGTGCGCCAACGCTCGAGAGGCGCGACGACCGCGCCGCCCGCACGCCCCGCGCCGCCCGCACGTCCCGTACCGCCGCGTCTCTCGTCCACCGCCGCCGCCGCCGCGCGACGCTTGAACGGGTTGGGCGCGAGCGCGTGAACGTGCGGGGACGGTGCGGGCGTCGGATCCTTCATCCGCGGGGCGTCCTCGCCGGCGACCCACCGCTGCGGACCAAAGTCCACCGCCGCCGAGCCGCCGGTGTGCACGTTACGACCGACCGGAGCCGTGAGGGCGTGCGCGGGACCTTCGAGCGCTCGTTTGATGCACCTGGCGAACGTGCCGCGGCGGAAGAACCCGACGTAGGCGTCCGGGCAGCGGGGTAACGAGTCCACGTAGGGTCGAACTCCGCGTTGTGATTTACCGGAACGAAACGATCCGTCTCCCGACCCTTCGTTTGCCCCTCCGTTCACCGCCTGGCGCTCGCGACCCAGCAGACCCTCGTGCCCCGCGAGGACATCCTCGAGCAGTGCGGATCGAAGCATCGCGGGAGAGAAGCTGTAGCCCGGCGTTTGCGGCGGAGGGTGCCCCATCAGGAAGGACGCCCTGAGCTGCGAGAGATACTTCGCCACCGCGCTCCACACCTCGGCGTGACCCGCATGGGCCGGGGGGAGCACCGCGTGACACGCCGCCGCCGCCGCGAGGGGTCTGTGAAGCTCGAGGATTGGACAAGCGGCGATTATGCGCGCGTGTTTATTCGCGCAATCGACCAGACCTTGGTTAACCGCGTACGCGTACGGGTCCACCGTCGTCGCAACCATTTGCACCTGCCACCAGTCGTACTTAGGCGGCATCGCGAACGGGGCGTAGTTTTGCGGGACCACGGGCGAGATGGTGACGGGACGTTTCTTATCCGCGCTCCTCGTCCGCGCGACACGAGGCGCGTCGCCCGCGGATGCGGGGGTCGACCCGCCACCCATCGTCCGCGCGCCTTCGTCTGAGGAGGAATAACGCGTCGTCTGAGCCACGGGAAAAAGGCAAGCGCGTGGAAAGGTTTCGTTCGTTCCCGAGGTTTCGAGATGACGGAGGGTCGCGACGGACGGGAGGGGAGGCGTCGGAGCCTCCGTAGGTCAGAGACGCGCTCGAGACGGGCGATGATGTTGACAGTGACACTCGGGCGAGGATCGCTTCCGCCGCGCGTCGAGGATCGTCGCGTCCGGAGGGGCGCCCACAGGCGCGGCGTGAGGATCTCGCTCGTCAAGACTATCAGGGCGGGTGCCCAACCCGACGAGCAGGAAAAAACATCCCTCTCCGCGGTGATAGTGGGAGGTGGCATCGGGGGTCTCGCCGCGGCCGTAGCGCTCAGGCGAATCGGCGTGGACGCGCACGTGTACGAGCGAGCCTCCGCGATGAGGGGCAACGCGGGAACCGGCATCGCGATTTGGCCCAACGGCGTCAAGGCGCTGCGCTTTATAGGCGATGACGTCGCCTGCGAAGTGGCATCCAGGGGCTGCGAGATAACCGGCATGCGCATGGGCATGATCGATGAACCGTCCGCGCGATCCGGCGAGGCATCGAGCGACGACGACGGCGGCATCAGCGGGGCTCTCAAGAAGGTCGCGACGCGTCTGATGGGCGGGGCGTTCCCCGCCATCATCAGGGCGCAGCACGGGGCGGGCCTGATCTGCATCCGGTGGGCGGAGGCGCAGGCGGCGCTGGCATCCTTCCTTCCGGCGCACTGCGTGCACCTGGACGCGTCTCTCGACGGCATCGAGCTCGTGGAGTACGCGGACGGCACCGCGAAGGCGCGGTGCACCTTCGTCGCCAGGGACGGAACCCGGCGTTCGGACCCGGTGACGGCCGACTTTGTCGTCGGCGCTGACGGGATCAACAGCGCGGTTCGAGCGGCGCTGATGGACGACGGCGCGCCGAGGGATAACGGGCGGGTGATCTGGCGCGGCGTGGTGGACGCGGCGAGGGTCGCGAGAGCGCACGCGCGAGCGACGGGGGGGACGATCAAAAAGACGGGGGGGACGATTGGCGGCGGCGAGGATGACGGGTTCCCTCCGTTTTGTCCCCGCGGCGCCACGGCTCTGAGCGCGTCCAAGGACAGCTCGGTGGGGCGGACGGTCTGTTTCATGGACGTCGGGGGCGATAAGCTGTACTGGGCGGCGGGGTGTCTGGACGGCGGGATCGTGAAGGGCGACGACGACGCGGAGAGCTGCGCGGCGACGTTCAAGAACTATCCGGATGTGATGGCGTGTTTGGAGGCGACGAGGGAGGAGGCTGAGGCCGGCGGGGCCGGCGCGGGCGGGATGTACACGTCGCGGGTGTTGGACCGCGGTCCGCTGTTCCCGGATGACGCGGAGAGGTTCATGGCACCCGCGGGACCCGTCACGCTCCTGGGCGACGCCGCTCACCCCGTCATACCCTCGTTCGGTCAGGGCGCCAACCTCGCGCTGGAGGACGCCGCGGAGCTGGCAATCGCCATGGCCGGTCGAGAGAAAACGCAGTCGGTGGCGTCGGTGCTTCGCGCGTGGGAGAGATCCAGGCTCGAGCGCACCGCGCAGGCGCAGATCGCGTCGTTCATCTCCGGGTCCAAGTCGTACGGTGAGGCCAAGTTTGCCGAGGCTATGCGGCTGAGCGGAATATCCCCCGACGCTCTGGCCCGCCACAAGGAACGGTTCAGGGACGCCAACTCGACCCAGCAGTGGCTCATCGGCTGGACCCCCAGCGCGGGGACCGCCGCGCGCGTTAAAGATCTGGACCCGAAGGCTGCGCTGCGTCTCGCGATTCGCGCGGCGAACGAGGCGCCCTCCAGGCGATCGGCGCTGATCGCGGCGACTGCCGCCGGACTCGCCTCCGCGTTTGGTGCCCTCTCGTCGGCAGAGGCATCGGAGGAGACGGTGGATACCGGCGACAGGTACGCGGGAGACGGGTTCACGATGCTGTTACCCAAGGGTTGGACCGTGACTGAGGCGATGGGGGTGTCCAGGTCGACCGTCGAGGTGTTCGCACCAGGCAGGACCGAACCCGTTTGTACGATGGTTAAGGAGCCAACGTTCACGATGGGCGGTGGCGGCGCCGGTGGCGCTGGCAGCGTCTACACGTCACCGGAGAACTTCGGTCTGTACATCGCGGGTACCAGGCGAGGTTCGTTAAGGACGTCGAGGGAGGTTGGCGGTGCCGTGGGCGGTGCGTTCGTCGCTGAAGGCGTCGGGGAGGATGACAAGTCCCCGTGGGTAGAATTAATCGCCATAGGGTGCCGAGGCGGTGAGGCGGCGAAGAAGTACAATCTTCTCCAGACAGTGAGACTGACCGCGAGCTTCGCGGGTGGCGCGGATGTGGAGGCGATTGAGGGCGTGCGCGCGATAGTGAACTCGTTCGAGCTCTCGGCAGGGACCACGTGCGCTTAGTTTGCTACTCGTGTCGATAAAAATCATTTTGGAGGTGATGCACCGCCGCCTTCCTTTTTTGCTGGTCCCACTGACCCGTCGTCCGTCGCGATGGTGTACACTTGCTGTATGAAACCCGCGATGGCGCCCAGCACCGCGCCTGAGATGATCAAGGTGAGCTCGTCCTGCTCGAAAATGGGGTGCAGCACCCGCTCAAACTCCTGCGGCGTCATCAACGCCATCTTCTCCCGCATCAGCTCCTTCAGACCCAACGTGTCGTCCGTGTACTCATGCAACACGTGCACGTGGTCGATCAACCGTTCCTTCACCTTGCTCACGACCTCGTCCAGCAGTGCGGTCTCCTCCGCACCCCCCGCGAGCAAACCCCTACCCTGGGACTCAGCTTCATTTCGGACAAAATCCCGCGTGAACTCGTCAAGCATGGCTTCAAACTCGGGGCCTCTCCGGTTCTTGAGCATGTTGTCCCACACCATCTCGCTTGTCAGCACCTTGGTTGCCAGGTGGTCGCTGAACTCCCCGCTCACCTCCAGCTGCCTCTGTAAGAACAGACCCTGGATCTTGAGCTTACCGTCGAACAGGTACACGGGCTCGACCGGTTCGAAGATGCACTTGAGAGCGATCCAGTTTGTGAGCAAACCCACAATGGTCCCGCCGATGGTGAGCGTCCACGGGTTATCGTAGAACAGCCAGCACAGGGCCTGTATGCACCCGAGCAGGAACCCGAACCACAGCCCCGAGTTTGTCAGGAACTTGAGCTCCTCGCGCCCGCACCGTTGGAACAGCTCCACGATGACCCGCTTATCCTCGCACATGGCGGTCACCACCAGCTCCTTCAGGTCAACCACCCTGTCCACCTGCTCTTGGAGCGTACGCACAAACCCGGCGAGGTACCTCACGATCGCGTCCTGGATGCCGTCAACCAACGGTCCGCACGACTGTGGCAGAGCCCTCTCGCCCAGATCCACCGCCCACGGTCCCATGGCCACGTCCTTCGTCATGTCCCTCGCGACGCGACGAGCCATCTCCGGAACCTCCGGCGCCAGCAGCTCGGATATCCGCCTCGGATCCAGCTTCATGAACACCTCCTGCACGTCGATGAGCTTATCGGTGACCATGGACACCATGTCGTAGGACATCCTCGCAGCCTTGGCGGGGACGATGCCCTGCCACCCCAACGCCAGAGGGTTGAGTATGTCGAAGCCGTACATCTCCCCTTCCACCGCCTGCTTCAGGAACGGTAAGCCGAGGAAGCCGATGGGGTAGAAGATCATCTTCACGGCGAGCCAGTTGGTGAACCAGCCCACGAAGGCGGCGACGAACGGGATGAGTATGATTCCCTTGGGGTTGGCGTCGTACTTAGCCTTGGCGTTGACGCACGCCCGACCGACGGTCGCCGCGGCGGGAGCCAGCAATCGACCGAGGCGGTGCGCCCAGATCACGAGAGGCTTGAGGATGGCCTTCGCGAGCTGCCGCGCGACCCATATCGCCCCGAGGCGCTTCATAAGGGTCGTCATAAACGGCACTTGCCCCCCAGCGGGCCAAGGCGCGGCCATGGAGCCGAATACCACCAGGCCCGCGGCGATGATGGTGGTGCGCGTGAGAAATCGAAACCAGGGCTGGACGTCGGGCCCCGAAGCGTCGTCCCCGTCCTTCGCATCTCCCGCAGCCGCCGCATCCTCTCCCGTCGGCGCATTATCCGCAGCCGCGCGATGCACGACTGGAACCACCCGCAGCCTCGCGCGCGAAGACGACGGCGACGCGAGCGACGCGAGGCGAACCGCGCCCTCCCGTCCCGATCCTCGCGTCGAAGAACCTAACGAGGCGGTGGTGCCGACGTCGACGCGCGCCGGTACGATCGCGCGCGGTCCCGCGACACGCACCCGCGCGATCGACGAGACGCTCGCGGGTATCCCGGCGACCGCGGCGACGCGAGCGGCCATGACGATCGGCCTCCTCCACACGCCCGCGCTTGCGGCTCTGATGCTTTTCGGCAGACACGTTTGGCGGGTCGAAAACTTCTTCACTGATGAACACATGACTGAGTCAACGACGCGGCGTGCATGTCGTGGGGCAGCCTCTTATCGTAGTCTATTGTATATCGTTAATCATATGGTACACGCGCATCGATCCCGTCTCGTCAGAATCGGTGGATGAGCGAGGGTCCGAGCCTGGGGTGGTGTCGGTGGTGGTGCCTGTGCCGCCGCCTTCGTTCCATGTCCGCTCGGATGGGATCGACGAACCCTCCTTGCGCCAGGTACACCACGCTGAATATACCCGCCCACCACACCAGCGACGACAGCGGACCGGCGAGATGCGCGAACGACGCGCCCAGCTGAAGGTCCCGCGCGCTCGCCCCCATCACCCTCAGCGCCCACTCGCACGTCACGAGTACGGCGGTCATCGCCACGCAGCACCCGCCGAGAACGCTAAACGCGAAGAGGTGCGCCGCCACCGGCGCGGGCATACCCACGCCGTTCATCGCCCACCGAGCAAAGTCGTGCGCCACCTGCGCCGCGAGCTCACCCCGCAGTGCGGACCCGAGCCATCCCCCGGGGCGTTGACTGTACCCCGAGCCGTCTCGCGGGGGTTTGGCGTCTCTGCCGTTGCGGCCCCCCGCGACGTGTCGCTTGGAGTGCTCGGGGGCGTCGAGCTGCCGCGTGCCGTTGGCGGCGCACCACTCGTTCACGGCGTCCCTCAACGCCCAGTTGGGTACCGTCTCCGTGGTCCAGAGCTCCACGTTCGAGGACGGGTCCGTGGGCGGGAACTTCTGTCGCAGCCACCTGTCGATGGCGGGCCTGTCGTAGGTGTACCCGGTCTGCGATAAGATTACGGGGTCGGTGAAGAGCTCCTGGGTGACGGGGCACTTGAGGTAGTCGGGGGGCTCGGGGGGCGACCTGCCAGCTCTACGGATGGCGTAGAGCAAACCCCCGACGAAGCCCAGCGACGATACGTTCATCTGACGAACCAACGCGCCGGCGCCGATGCCCCTCGACATACTTTATCAACAAGGTTTTTGAAGGTATGCCGCGCGTGGCCCTCTCAGGTCCTTATGGGTCGGTCCCGGCCGCGATGGACCGTGTCGACGCGGCGCGGAAGGGAGATGAGGTCCCAAAGGTTATCGCTGACCCTGAACCCGCGGACACGCCCACGCGCGTCGTGTCTTCTGCGAGGCGGGGCGCGGCAGGGCTCTGAATTCTCCGCGTCTCTCATCAGCTGACGCAGACAACAGAAGCCGGCGAAGCGAACCGGCGAGTTTCGTTTCAAAACCCGAGCCTTGGGGCGGGCGGTGTCACCCTCCTCCGCGGCGGTTCCGATTGCTCGGTCGGCACCGCGCGTGGCGCCGATGCGAGGCAAAGAGGTCGATGAGGCGCTTTCGCTCGCGATGGAGGCGGCTGAAGCCCTCGGAGCGGGAGAGCTCACCGGTAAGGATGCCCACCAGCTTTCTCGAGTCTGTTTTCTCTCGGATCCAACATCGCGCCACACCCGACCCTGACGCCCTTATCCCATCCGTTTCACCCCTTGAACACAGGCGAGGAGTTGGGGTGGCTGGATTCAGTGAGAGACGCGGTGACAACCAACCTGCGCCCGGCTGATACGGCGCCGACGTCGCCCAGGAGCGCGCGCAGCCCGAGGAAAGTTGGCACCATCTCGTGGGATGGGGGTGCCATCGTCCGGGAGTTGGTGCGTCACGTGACGCGAACCCGACTGGCGATGCCCCGGCCCGGCCACGACCCGAAATCAACCGCGCCCGAGCCGTTCCCTGTCCTCCCGCTCGGATCCACGCTGTGTTCCGTGGCGGAGTTGAGGGCGATGGGACCGTGCGCCTCGGACTTGACGAGGCTCTGGGCGAGGAGCAGACGATCCGACTCTGACGACGACGAGGAGGAGGAGGATGAGGACGCCCCGGAGCTGAACGACGCGTCCACCGCGCCCGTGGTACCCGTCGCCGTCGTGGGTAGGCTAACACTCGCCCCCGCGCTGTCCGTGAACGCTCCGGCACACGAGTACGAGAGGATCGACCCGGCGATTGACGCGGCGGGCCTGGCCCTCGCCGACGCCACCGGTTCCGTCGCGGTCGTCACCTCGGCGTCGTTGCCCGACGCCAGGTGGATCGGCAAGGTGGTGTTGGCGACCGGGTGGACGAGACCAAGCCCCGAAGGCTGTGGTGATGCGGGGTTTAGCGGCCGGTCTATCAGCGGCCGGTCTATTAGCGGCCGATCGGGGGGGTTCGTCGTGCTGGAGGTGACGTCGTTTGCGTGCCTGGAGGAGGATACACCTGCGGGCTCATCGATACACCCGCCGCCAGCGATGCCGAGCGTCGTCGACGCCGCCGTCGCTCCGCCGAGGAAGAAGAAGGGGGCGCCCACCGTGACCGGCGCGGTCGTCGCCGTGTCCCCCGTGATCACGATATGGGACCGGGCGCAGAGGTTTTTCATGGCGGAGCTCGGCGCGTGCCCGAGGTGCGGCGCCGGCGACAAACGCGCGCTGCTGTTCAACGGCGAGACCCTGTGTCGGTGGCGACCGTTTCTGGGCGCCGCGATGGGGGGCGAGTTCGACGCGCCCGGGTCCGCCGCGAACCAGTGCGGGTGCGTCACCGTCGCGGACACGAGGGAGATGAGCATGTTCAAGGGCGACGGCGACGGAAAGGAGATTCGGCTGCTGGCGGCGACGGCGGCGACGACCGTCGTTCCCAACCCCTCTTTCGGTCCCAGGGAACGCCTCTTAGGAGAGTCGACGGGAACGGGACGATCGGTGCACGCGTCGGTCGAGTGCGGGTGCGCGTCGTGCGTCAGAGGAGCTACGCTGGGTCGGTTGGAGGCTTCCGTGGCGGGTCCGGATCTGAGCGGCGCGGGCGTGGTTTTACTCAGGCCCGTCGGGACTCAGGGACGAGGAATCCCCTTCGTCCCGGACTTGGGCGTGATGAGCACCGGGACGGTGGTGCCGTCGCTCAGGGCGGGCGCCACGGTGGCGTTGACGCACGCGCACCCGGTGTGGAAGCGGGATCCCGCGGGGGATGAGGATGATTTTATCGACGGCGACGGTTGCTGGGGTTTGCGAGCGATTGGCGCGTGCGTACGAACGAGGGTGAGGACGGTGACGCCCTCGCCCTCGTGCGCGCCCGCACCGACGCTCACGACAGGGGGCACGGAAGGAGGAGGGGACGGGTGTGACGACGTGTTCACGAAGAGGGACGTGGCGCGCGCGTGCGAGCGAGGGGGCATCCCCGCCGCCGTCCGGCTTCGGGATATGGCGGCGGCGCTTCGACGAAAGTTTGATTGCGCCGATCCCGGGCAGCGACGCAACGCGAACCGCCTTCTGGTGGGCAAGAGGAAGCGCGCGAGCGTGGGAGGTTTCGGCGATGATGATGCGTCGGCGACGGCTTTTGACCTCGACGGCGCCCTGCGAAGACTGGGCGGCGAAGAAACGGCGCCAGACTCGAGCTCGAATCGTCGCGGCCAGAGCATATATCACGAGTTCTTCACACCCGTGGGCCTCGGCGGGGACGAGCGCCCCGTCCCCGCGGTACCCACGCTGCGGTCCATCGTCGACGCGGGCGTGCGTTCGTTCGCCGACGCCGTGCGGGCGGAGGTGACCGCCGCCGAGACGGCCGGGCGCCGGTACCTTCGCGCGTCAGCCGCCGCAGCGCTCCCGTTTGGAAACAGCAAGGGAGCGGTACCGTTGGACCGCGTGGTCGTTTCCAGCCGCGAGTTCGGCGGACCAACACCGTGCGCCTTGCTGCTCGGTTGGCTGAAGGAGTACAAGACGGGCGAGGGCGAACGTGAGAAGAGGAGGTACGCCCTGACGGATCACACGCACGAAATCGACGTCTGTCTCGCCGGGGATCGCGAGCTTCCGCCGCTGCCGTGCATGATGGCTTGCACCCGATGGAGCCTGGCGTGCGAGGGTGCCAAGGAATCGGTGGACGTCGAGGGGTACTCCGACGCGAGAGACCGAGAATCGCTGCCGCCGAGGCTCGCCGCACCCCGGTGCCACCTTCGGTTTGCAGCCTCCGACGTGGTCTGCGCCGAGGACGCGTTCAACGACGAAAACGCTCCGCCGCGCCCCCGACCGGAACCGAACAAGATCAAATCGTTATCCGACGTTTTGGTGTGGGTGAGGGGCACGTCGGACGGTTGGCACAAGGGCGCGGGTCCTCCGCCCATGGGGGGCGCGTACGCCGACCCGGAGGAGCGCGCGGCGCGCGTCAATCCGGCGTATCGGCCCCTCACGCAGGCGCAGTGGCCGCCGCGGCCGTCTGGCGCTCCCCCGTTTCGAGCCGTCGTCGTCGGCGACGTGTACCAGCGGGACACGTGGGGTCGCGGCGCTCAGAGGGTGATCAAGCTCCGTGACGTGGACACCGGGGACAGGTGCGACGGGTACACGGACAGGACGGAGGAACTTCCATCCGGCGTGGGCGTCGGCGCGGTGCTCGTGCTCGAAAACGCCAAGCGGGGGGTGAGCAACACCATGCAGTGCTACGTAAAGTTCACGCCGGGGACCAGGGTGACGGTCGAGGTACCCGGCCACGCCACGCTGGGCCCATCGCGTGCGTCAATCCCCGCCCCGGTCCAGTCTCGGACGGTGAGGCTGGCGGATATCGCCGCCGCCGCGTCCGCCGGCGCCGGCTCCGTCGATAACCGGCTGTGGGAGTTTCGCGCGCGGGTCGTGTCCGTCAACACGCTCGCCGTCAGGTGGGGGTGCAAGTTCTGCGGGTCCGACGCCGGGTCCATGGGCGCCGCATCCGCCGCCGCGGCCGAAACCTCGATGAGAACTCACCGAAGGGGTATCGGCGTGGACGACGTCGAGGGTATCGGCGCCGTCCTGGCCGGGTGCGGCGAGTGCCGGCCGAGGTCGGCCAACCCGGCGGCTCGAGCGTTGAGTGCGGAGCGATCGTGCGGCTTCGAGGTTGAGTGCAACGCCACTCTGGACGACGGCACGTCGCATTGCGACCTGTGGATCAACGGCACCGCGGGCGAGGCGTTGCTACCCCCGGGTCTCAAGGCCAAGGCGGTGGCGTTGGCCCGGAGGCACGGGTGCGTTCGCGCCACCCTGGCGGCTTCGGGCGGCCGGGACGTCGGGGACGACGGCCCGAGGTTCTTCAGCCACGACCTGCGCGGGTACGCGGGTCTTCCCATGAGCAAGGTGGAGGGTGCACCGCTCGTGGCCGCGGTAGGGCACGCCAAGAGCCTGGGTGAGATGATCGTCGCCGCCAACCTCTCGTACAAGCGGTGGACAGAGGACACGTCGGCGACTGATTTTTTCGGCGCTCGAAGCCACCCGGGTCCGAACGCCTGTCAGGTGGTTCTCAACGGCAAACCCTGCGGCATGTCGTACGCGCCCATACCCAAGCTGAGGGCGGTCGCCGTGACGCCCGTGGAGTGCGCGAGGGAGGCTGCGGCGGCGTTGGATGCGCTCGAGAGGCGGCGGCGGCGATAGCAATAGTTTTCAGCGCGAGACTTCGCAGCAAAAACGTGCTTTTGATGATCGATTTTTTCGCAGCGCCGAATCTTGATTTCGCCCTTGCTGAGGATGATGGGTGGCGACCGCGCACGTCGTGGGGCCACAGCTCGACGGCGCGGAGACATGCTGTCGTCGACGAGGCAGCTTCAGCGGGCGGTGCCCCGCGGGTTCCCCGCCGTCGCGGTGGAGACCCTGAGGGAAACCCTGGCATCGCAACAGGTGCGCGCCTCCCTCGACCCCGAACCCTTGCAGCCCCGACGCTGAGACTGGCCGCAGTGCGAGAGAAGATTATTTTCCGCCCCTCCGAGAGCCCCCGCGCCACGATCGACCACCGACTTACCGCCCCGGACGCGCATCTTCACCACGCAGGTCTTCTCTCGAGATGCGTCTTCCCTCCCGGTGACGTACACGGGCCGCGGAACCGGCGGCAGGTCCTCCATCAGGTGAGACTCAATTCGGCTACCCTAAACGACTAGCTCCGGCGGACCCGTCGGCCGGGGTTTTTTTATCCCTTCGCGGCTCGCTGACCCCCCCCCTCCTCTCCCTTCCCCGCGTCGGAACAGCGGTATCACGTCGACGGTGTTCGGCAGCTCGGGCTTCCTCGGCCGTTACGTGGTGAACCACATCGGCAAGAGCGGGAGCAAGATGATCCTGCCCAACCGGTGCAACGAGAACGCGCGCCAGCACCTCAAGGTGATGGGCGACCTCGGCCAGATCGTGCACCTGGACTTTTCCATCCGCGACGCCGACGCCATCAAGTACGCGGTGGAGCGATCCAACGTGGTGGTGAACATGGTCGGAAGGGAGTGGGAGACGCGGAACTTCTCCTTCGAGGACGTCCACGTGACGTTCCCGGCCAAGCTCGCCGAGATCTGCAAGGAGGTTGGGGTGGAGAGGCTGGTGCACGTCTCCGCGCTGGGAGCCTCACACGCCAACCCGTCCAAGTACTACCAGACCAAGGCGGCCGGCGACGACGCGGTGCGCGCCGCGTTCCCGAACGCCACGATCGTCAAGCCCGCCAAGTTGATCGGAACCGAGGATCGGCTGCTCAACGTCTTTGCCGAGCACACGTGCAAGTTCCCGCTGGCGCCTCTGGTGGACGACGGCGAGAGCAAGCACCAGCCGGTGTACGTCGACGACGTGGCGTTGGCCATCCAGGCGATCGTGGAGGACGAGGAGACCGCGGGGCAGACGTTCGAGCTGGCGGGTGACAAGGTGTACACGATGGAGGACATGCTCAGGTTTGTGCAGAAGACCATTCGGACGCCGGGGTACCCGAAGATCCTGTACGTGCCCTCCTTCATCCTCAGGGCGTTGGGGGCGCCGCACGAGTTCCTCCTCAGGAAGGTCCCGTTCCCTTTGCCCACCCCCACCGGCCTGACCAAGTCGTACATCGACGCGCAGTCGGTGAACTACCTCAAGAACCCGCGCGCGCCGGGTTTCGAGCAGTTGGGCATCAAACCCGCCAAGCTGGAGGGCGTGGTGATCGACTACCTCCGAGCGTTTAGGTTCGGGGGTTACGACGCGGGTGACGTCGCGGGACACCTGCAGCGGCAAAAGTCGTGATCGAGCGCGTGATCGAGCGCGTTCCTGTGTTACTGTAACTACCACCTTATACAATCCAAGTTGAATTTTATACCTGAACCCAAGAGCGGCGACCGTCGCGTCAGTCGTCATCCCCGAAGGAGAGGACCGGCGTCTTGGCCTTCTTCGCCTTCTTGGACGGGCCGCCCGCGCTCGCCGCCGCCAGCGCGTCACCCGGCGCGTCCTCGACCTCCGCGATCTCCCGCTTCTCCCCCCGGATGCCGGCGGGCCTCGCGGGGGGACCGATGACGGGACCGACAGCCGGCGCGTCCTCCGGCGCAACGGATCGGAACCCTGTGGACGGGCCCGCGGACGGTTCAGTATCGGCGGTCGGTCTGGCCGGGGGTCCGATCGATGGACCCGTATCCGGTCGGGTGGGGGGTCCAATCGCGGGTCCAATCTCGCCCCCACCTCCGTCATCATTTTCCTCGTCTTCTCCCTGCGCCGCCTTCGCCTCCGCCATGCCCGCCTGCGTCGATGCGATGTGCGCCTCTTTCGCCGCGGCGGCTGCCTCTAGGATCGCGCGCACGATGTCATCCTTGGCGCACTCCGACGGCAGCTTTCCCCTCTTGCTGCGGTGGCACGGGTTCACCTGCTTGCGCAGCAACATCTCCACCAGCCTCTGATTCCCGCTCTGGGCCGCGAAGTGCAGGGCGTTCTCGCCCTTGTAGTTGAGCGCCTTCTGGTTAGCGCCCAAGTTGATGAGCTCCCTGGCGACCTCCCAGTGCCCCTTCTGGCACGCGAAGTGCAGCGGCGCGATGCCGTCCATGGCCTCCACCGCAGTCTTGGCGCCGGACGCGATCAGGAACCTGACGGCCTCGAGCTGCCCGGCGTAAGCGGCGAGATGCAGCGCCGTTCGCTTGTGCTTGTCCCGCCCATTCACATCCGCGCCGGCGGCGATGCACTTACCGAGCGCATCAACGTCGCCCGTGCGGGCGGCGCCATGCAGGTTCACTTCGTCGCCCATCTCCAGCTCGTCGAAGTGTGGGGCAAAGGGACCCGGCGGGGTGTTTTGTGGCTGACGGGAATGGGGAAAATCTCTCGTTGTTATTGACGCGACACTCTCTCTCTCTATTGCGACTTGGTCCTCTCTCGACGTGTTACCCGAAGGACGAGATGAGATACTTCTTGTACACCGCCATGAAGTTGGCCACGAACGCCTCCATGTGGATGATCGCCTTGCTGCCCTCGTTCATGCGGTGTTCAAAGTACGCCGCGTGTTTCGCCGTCTCGTGCTTGAGCTCCACGTCCAGCTTGCGGTTGAGTTCGCGCACCAACCGCTTGATGATGAGCTCGGGGGGTATGCAGTTCACGATGAGCTCGTAGAACCTGCCCCGCACCTGCAGCAGCCGCTTCGGGGTCTGCTCCTGGAGAATCTCGTTGGCGATCTGCGTCACGTACGCCTCCCAGTCGCACACCTGCACCGGCTGGTCAGCCTTGAACGGGTACTGCTGCACCCTGCACGCCTCCATGGAGAGGAGGCATCGGCGCATGTTGCGCTCGGAGTGGAGCGCCAGCCTAGCCGCGAGCTCCGGGGGCATCACGAGCTTCTCCTTCTGCGCCACGTCCATCACGAGCTTCTCCACCGTCTCGACTGACGGCGCGGCGACTCGCACGGGGAGGCAACGCGAGCGCACGGCGTCGAGCACCTTGCTGACGCTGTTACAGATGAGGATCAAACGGCACGCGCTGGAGTACTTCTCCATGGTGCGCCTCAAACCGTGCTGCGCCTCCTTCGAGAGCCTGTCGACCTCGTTGAGCAGGAGCACCTTGTATCCCTGCTGGCCGGCGGCGTCGATGGGCCGCGACTTGGCCATGTCCTTGATGACCTCCTGCACCACGTACCTGTCCTTCGTGCCCACGTCGCTCGGGTTCATCTCGACGTGGTAGTTGCTGCTCATGGTGGTGAGCTCGACCTCGATCTTGCGCTGCCCCTGCTCGAGTTTCCACGTCTTCCCCTCAACCTTGACCTTCTCCACCGCGGCGCCGAAGATCTCCCTGAGCACGGCGAGCGCGAGGGTCTTCTTGCCCGCGCCGCCCACGCCGTAGAAGAGGAGGTGGGGGCAGTCGCCGTCCTGCACCAGCCTTTTAAGGTGTTGCGCGATGTCCGTGTTGACCGTGGTCATCTGGTCCAGCGTGTGAGGACGGTACTTGTCCACCCACAGCATCGTCTCGTCTCGTTGTTGGCACTTCCGATCGACGAGATCTTTTTGAACGCGCGGCGTTCCAACACGGTCGGTGTCCTGACCGACAGGTTACCCGCGCGGGGTTTGGTTCGTCGCGATCGGCGGCGACCTCGAGGGTTATCCGAGACGTGCGCGCGGGTGCTACGCGTCGTCTTGGTGTGTCCGCGCAGGGCGGGCTCGTCGTGGGCACACCCCTTTCGATTTAAACTGAAGCTTCGAAACCAAACCAACAGAAACCAAACAGAGTGATGTCAACCCTACCCCGCCCTCCACTGCTCCAGGCGCGGGCTCAGGGCTGGCATGACATCCAGGGCGGCGGCGCAGGCGCTCCGCAAATTGTCATCAGTGACATGCAGACCGCCGAGCATCCGTGCCGCGGTCACCGGCTTGGCGGCGGCGGGAAGGGCGGCGACGACGCGGACACAATCGTCCATGTCCGCGCAACAGACGGTCCGTCGAC
>Ga0181573_10000513_pt1 | contig 40120 bp, 27 predicted proteins | sample 101ome_25_FD_148643 | JGI IMG/M metagenome (GOLD analysis project Ga0181573, IMG submission 148643) | Coastal salt marsh microbial communities from the Groves Creek Marsh, Skidaway Island, Georgia - 101409BT metaG (spades assembly) | ecosystem: Environmental > Aquatic > Marine > Intertidal zone...
GAATGAGTGACGCGAGGGATGACGCGAGGGATGACGCGAGGGGGGATGGCGTGGAAATGTGTGCGCGCGATCGGTGCGATCGGGAGGCGCGCGCGCGCGACGGCGAAAGGATGGGGGCGAGATCGCGATCGCGATGGCGCGGTGGTGTGGTGTGGTGTAAACCCTGGTGAGGGGCGCGACGCGCGCGCGAGAGGACGCGGGAGAGCGTGGATGCGCCGTGACGTCGGGTTAGATCGGAAGAGAGACCGGTGCGCGGATGCGTTCGCGCGCGGTGGAGGTTTGGGGATCGGCGACGACGAGACGATGAACGCGAGACTGACAAAGCGAGCGACGGTTCGTCGCGCGCGCGCGCGTAGGGGGCGGCTGGGACGGCGGCAGAGAGAGAGGCGGCGGAGGATGGGGAGGCGGCGGTGGTGGCGGTAGATTCTCGCGCGGTGAGGATTACAGCGGAACGTCGTTCGGGCGCAGAGAAGATCGCGGATTCGGCGGCGGCGGCGGAGGTTGGGACACCGGTCGCTCGAGGTTTAGACGCGAGGACAACCCGTTCGCCGAGCAAGAGGCGGAGGAGCGAGCGGCGGCGCGAAATGATCCGGACTCGGAGGCGACGAAGATTTTTACGGGTGAAAACACCGGTTTGGATTTTGATTTGTACGAAGATATTCCTGTAGAGACGAGTGGACGAGACGTGCCGGCGCCGATCTCCTCCTTTGAAGACCTCGACCTCGGGTCGAGCGTGAACGCAAACGTGAAGAGATGTAAGTTCAAGAACCCGACGCCCGTGCAAAAGTACGCCATTCCGGCGTCTCTTGCTGGTAGAGATTTGATGGCGTGCGCGCAGACCGGTTCGGGTAAGACGGCTGCGTTCTGCTTCCCCATCATCGCCGGAATCCTCAAGAGAGGTCTCCAGGGAGGACACATGAACCGCAAGACGTACCCGCTCGCCCTCGTGCTCTCGCCGACGCGGGAGTTGGCGAGCCAGATTCACGCCGAGTCTCGTAAGTTTGCGTACCAAACTGGCGTCGCTTCGTGCGTCATTTACGGTGGTGCGCCGGCTGTCGAGCAATTTCGCGCCATGGAGAGAGGGTGCGATTTGCTCATCGCCACTCCGGGGCGTTTGATCGATCTCATCGATCGCGCGAAGATTTCGCTCAGCCGAGTGTGCTACCTCGCCCTCGATGAGGCTGATCGTATGTTGGATATGGGTTTCGAACCGCAAATTCGTGAGATTGTCGACGGTCGCGACATGCCGCCGTGCGGGGAGCGCCAGACTATGTTATTCTCGGCGACGTTCCCGAGAGAAATCCAACGCATGGCTTCCGACTTTTTGGACGACTACGTCTTCCTCACCGTCGGTCGCGTCGGTTCTTCGCACGCTTTGATCACTCAGACGGTCGAGCGCGTCAACTCGTACCACGAAAAGAGCGAAATGCTCCTCGACTTGGTCGAGGCGGTGCCGGGCTTGACGCTCGTCTTCGTCGAGACGAAGCGCGGCGCGGATCAATTGGAGGATTTCTTGTACTCCAAGGGTAAGCCCGCCACGAGCATTCACGGTGATCGCACGCAGCAAGAGCGCGAGTCCGCTTTACGCTCGTTCCGGGCCGGAAAGACTCCGATTCTCGTCGCCACTGATGTCGCGGCGAGAGGTTTGGACATTCCGCACGTCACCCACGTCATCAACTTTGACTTGCCGTCGGACATCGACGACTACACCCACCGCATCGGTCGTACCGGACGCGCGGGTAAGAAGGGACAAGCCACCGCGCTCTTTTTGGAATCCAAGGATGGTAACATCGCCCGTCCTTTGATGGAGCTCATGAGCGAAGCCAACCAAGAGGTGCCGACGTGGTTGACGCAAATTTCCGGCCACTCCTTTGGCGGCGGTGGCCGCCGACGCGGCGGTGGGGGTAATAGATTCGGGGGTAGAGATTACCGCAGCGGCGGCGGCGGTGGCGGCGGCGGCGGCGGAAGCAGCTCCGGCTGGGGTCGTCAATGATGATCCCGTCCCGACGTCCTCGTCCTCGTCGCCCCTTTCGCGCGACGTCGACGTCGACGTTCGTCTCGCGACGCATTGACACGACGATCACCCTCATCACTCGATAGACGACATTGTTTACTGTGCTTGCGAGTATTTTTTTTTCCTCACACACACGCGTAGTAGGTTTCCCACCGCACTAAACTTTTAACGTAACCACTCAAACCACACACACACACTCTTTTTTGTGTTCGCCTGTGTCATCGACGACCCGCCTGTTCGATGTGTGTACATTACAATGGACTAAAACACATACACTACGAGTATGAAACCCGATCACGTCTATGTATGTATGTACGTTCGGACAGCCGCGTCGTCGGTCGCCGGCGGCACACGACGACGACCGTCCTCGACGACGGCGACGGCGACGGCGACGGCGACGGCTGATGAAGTTCGGCCATCTCTTCGCCGCGACGACGGCGTCGACGCAGCCGAGCGTTCGAGAACAGGTGCGTGTGCGCGAGCGACGCGAAGGAGACGGACGTGCGCGTGAAGGGTGTGATTATTCCCCTCGCTCGAGGAATATTCCGTTCCGCGCCGCGAGGGGGGATCGGGGCGGCGGGTGCGAATGAGGCGGTGACTGACGATGACGACGGCGACGTGTGCGCGTGATGTGGACAGTTTTTGGATTATAAACTCTTGAAGCGCGTGTTGAAGGATATACCGGTGAAACAAGGGACGGAGGCGACGTTCGCGAGCGTCAAGGATCTGCCGCACGGCGAGAAGGCTTTCGTGCAGGCGTTGACGAATGAACTGAGAAAGTTTAACGAATTCTTTATGAATCGCGAGGAAGAGATCGTGATGAAGGAGGGACACTTGGTGCAGTTGTTTGAACAGAACGAGGAGCGCATCGCGAGCGCGAAGAGCGCGGGTTCGTACACCAACGAGTGTCTCGCCGCGGATACTCAAATGTGTCAAAAGTTTGCCAACTTTCACGGCGAGCTCGTGCTCTTGGAGCACTGGACGAATCTGAACTACGCGGCGTTGGTGAAAATTTTGAAAAAGCACGATAAGAGATCGAGCTTGGCGCTTCGATCGCCGTTTCTGCGAAACGTGCTGCAGCAACCGTTTTACAGCACCGAGGTGCTCACGGCGATGATTGGGCGCGCCGAGCAGCGATTTAGAGCCATCGAGGAGAGGATTCGCGCGTTCCTGGGCGATGGTCTCGCCCCGGCGCAGCTCAGCGGCGCGCCCGAGGTCAACTTGCGCATCTCCTCCGATGGGAGCGAGATTAGCGACGACGACGACGCGTACAACATTGAAGATACCAAGATGGCGCTCAACTGTTGGCAAGGCCTCGATCAAAGCGAGGCGCTGCAAAACCCGCTCGGGCTCTGATGAATATTCGATTCTTCGATTCTTTCGCACGTCGCTGTTTTCTGCGTCATGCATGTATGTGTTGTAAGTTTGCATCTCACCTAGGTTTCCGCGCATCCATCCATCCATCCATCCATCCATTCACTCGCTCCGTCGTCGCCCTCCGACCCGACCCGTCCCGTCGTCGACCCCCACCGCCCCGAAACGCTCGTCCTCACACGTCGTCGCCGCACCGACCGTCGTCGTCGACTCACGCGAACCCATCGACCGAACGAATACGCGAACGCACAGAAATGTCCGAGACGCGCGCGCGCGCCGACGACCGCGCGTCCGCGTCCGCGTCGTCGTCGTCGTCATCCTTTTTTTTGCCCGCGCGCGTCGTGTCGAGACGCCTCGTCATCGACCTCGACGCGCCTCGGTGCGAGATTCCTCGTCGCGTGCGCGCGAGATTCGACGAGCGGTCGAGGAGAAAGACGTCGCCGCGTTCGAGTCTCGACCGCTCGCGCGAGAGCGCGCGACGTCCGAGACGCGGACGCGATGTGGAAGAGGTGCGACGGTTCGTTCGTCCACGAAGCGTCGGTTACGTGGTGGCTGGGGCGCTTTTTCGACGCGACTGGGAACGAACCGACCGACTGACGCTTTTCTACAGGCGGCGAGAGGGTACTTGGACGTCAACTTGTGCGAAAAACGCGAGTGGGAAGACCTCGTCGCGGTCATCACCGATGAGAAAGTGCTCGAGGCGACGACGAGATGGCTCGAGACGGCGGAGAGTTTGCTCGACGGGACGTTTGCGCGGTCGTTGCGGACGAGGGTGGTGCTGAGCGCGCACGCCATCGCGCGTCACGGGGACGTGGTGCTCGGAGGGACTCGTGCGGGGGATGTGGAACCGCCCGAGGAGGAGGTGGCGTTGTCTGAGGCGTCGAGCGAATTGGTGGGAGCGCTCGAAGGACTGGCTCGAGCGGCGGCGGAGGATCGCGTCGAGAGCGACGACATCTTTCGACTCGAGCGCGCTTGGCACGGCATGGAGTATCATTTTCACGTGTGGAAAGTGAAAGACGCCGCGTCGTTGGAACGCGAACTCGTGCGAATCGGTGTCGCCATGGAGAGTTCGATGCTTTCGGTGTGCGGATCGGACGCGCTCGACGCGAACGTCGACCTCGGGGAGGAACGAAACGCGATTCGAGAAGCCCAAGCGCGCGATCGAACGCTCTTGAGAGAAAGGTTGTTTACTCTGTCCGGGCAAAGAGCGGTCGACGAGTTCGACGTCATGATCGATCGCGTGCGTCGAGACAAAGAGTCGAAACAAGCACCTCCTTCCTCGCCACCGAATGAAAATCTCGAGCGGCGCCGACGGGCGAGGGAGACGAAAAGCGCCGAGACACACGGCGCAATTTCCCGCGACAAGACGCAATTCGGAGACGCGTCGCGCGAGTCCGAAACGAACGCCGCTGAAAAAGATCGAATCTTGCACGAACTCATGCTCGACCCGGAGTGGCGCGTCGAGCTGGAAAAGCGCGCCGTCGATACTCCGCGCGACGCGGTGGCGAAGGTCGTGACGAGGGCGTTTTGGGACGTCACGTACGAGAGTCTGACGAGTGATCCAATGGATACTTCTTGCGTGCGCGCTTTGGTCGAGGAATGGAAAGAAACCATCAAAGGCGAGTTATCGAGCTTACCTCTGGGCACGTTGGACGAGCGTCGCGTCGAGTCGATTCAAAACGAACTTCATAACATCGACGGTGCAGACCTCGAGACGTGCGTTGCCCACGTCGATCGTAATCTCGCCGATGCGTGCGAAGCGCTTCGTTCGGCTTTGGCGCTTGGCTACTCGATTCTGAAGACTCTCGCCGAGAGCGTTCGACACGCGTCGGACGTACGATTGGATGTCGAATACGGTAAACTTCTCGACGGCTTGACGCTCGACAGCGGCAGAGAGCGCGTTCTGAAAAGTGTCGTGGATTCGTTGGAATTTTTGTTTACATTTCAAGAGATTGTCATAAAACACGTGCATCTGGACGTTGTCAACTTGACGATTGACGGCTTGAGACAGCTGCTTTCAACGTCCGTCTCTCACGGAGCGGAACACGCTCTCGGTCGGTTCTTGGAACGCTCTGGTCTCCAGCCTGGCGAAGAAACGAACATTGCACGCGTTTCCTTGGCGGCGCCGCGCACGATGGCGTGGATAGAGTCCGTGTCGAGCGAATTGCACGCGATGGATGCCGAGTTGACTCCGCTCTTGCGCTCCGTCGAAAGAGAATGGACGGGCATGCGTCTCCAAAGCGGCTTGAAGGCACCGAAAAATCACGCGACGTCCGACAGCAGCGCTCGCGTCGTCGTCAAACAGAGTTTGGACCCGGTCGGGGTGTGTACCGTCGACGGCGTCGTGCGAATTGCATTCTCAAGGCTTGTTTCAAGTCCCACGGCGCGAGTCCAAAATTTCTTCCCAGAGGTATTGGCGCTCGACGAGGAGCGCATCCAGATGATGTTCGATCTCTTCCACGAAGCGCACATCCTTTCCGCGTGCGTCGTTTTATCCAAAGAAATTTTTGCCAGCGACGTGGACGTCGCATTCGTCTCAGTCCTCGTCGATCGCGTCTCTCGGTCTTTTCAAGAGGAGAACCGAGCGAAAGAGCTTGCCAAGGTCGCGGCTGTCATCCGAGAGTCCAAACTTGCGCACACGGAAAGAATTGAAACGATCACCAACATGCTCGCCAAACTCACCGCGAACGACAACCAAATGTCGTTGACCATCGTCAACTGTTTGAGACGAGCGCTCACGGTTCGTCTTCTTCACGGATTCGAGAGCGCCGCCGTGTCTCGGCGAATCGAACGCCACCTCTCGTCCGTCGGCGGTTCCGCGCTCCGCCCCGTGATTGACCAAATCGCACGGAAAGCCGCACCGGTGTTGAATCTCGCCGTGATCGTGTACGGACAAAACATCCTTCGCACCATAGTCGCCGACGTACTCTCTAGAGACGACGAAATTTAAATGTTGTAACGCATACTGATGACGCGCGAGTCCCTCCAAACCCTCATAACGAGACTCGGGTCGTCATGAGCTCCATCAAGCGCACGATCGCGCAAGTCTTGGCGTCGGACGCGCTGCACTACGCGCTCATCCCCGCCATCATCATCGTCGGCATGAACACGACGCCGAAGCCGAGTATTTTGCAGCTTCTGACGCCGATTTAGTCCCGCACGTGCGGATCGGAGTGGGTAGAACGATTCGCGCGGCGCGAGTCATTAGCGATAAACGTAGAGAGTGTAAACCGCGATAAGCGAGAGAAAATGTTACATTTCGACTTAGTTACGTTCGCGCAGGCGCCTATCGAAGTCAGAGAGCTCGAAATCGTCCCCTCCGCCTTCCTTCGAAGTGTACACGGCGTCGCCGACGACTCGCTGGGAAGACGCGGAGGACGCTGCGGCGAGCTTAGCCGCGAGGCGAGGCTCGGGATTTGCGATTCTTCGAGCCGCAAGCAAGCGAGCGTTGTTGCGGGCGTCGATGGCTTGGTTTTTGCCCATGTTGCGGATCACTCGCAAAACGGGCACGACGAAGAACAGGACCCCGTACGTGAACAAGCCGGGAAGCAAACCTGCGAACGAACGCGCCAACTCGACGTATTCGCGGCTGTGATACATCAATTTTGGATCGTTGATCATGTTCGCGAGGATGATCACGCCGACGATGTTCGCAACACCGAGCAAACCGGCGAGGAATCGCTGCGATGGTTCCGCGAGAGAAAACACCCAGCGTTCCTCTTGCACCAACGCATCGCTGTCGCCACGACCCACCGCGCTGACTCTCCCCGCGGTCGACTCCATGTTTGGAAACCGATAGATGATCGATCCCGACACGGAATTGACCTCCGGGGTACCCTCAAAACGTGTGAGCGCCGGTAACACAAAGGACTCGTCCTCGTAGCCGGCGGTGTCTAAGTACGGCGCGAGTTGTTCCGCCGTCATCACCCCCTTGTTCTTTCGAATGGCGCGACCGACTAATTCCCATCGACGTTTTTCGAAATCTAAGTTGGGATCACCATCCCCGAAGACGAAACTGAACACAGACTCGAAAAAGTTCATCTCTCTGTCCCGTCTTCGCGGTCTGCGATAGTAATACGGATCCCAGTACCACAGCAAATCCGACGGATAGAAGTAAAACCTCGGCCCACCGTACGACCGACCGCGGTCGTCGCGATCTCCGGAGCGCTGCGCGGATAAAAGCGCGAAGATAGCGGTGTAGACAATCATGATACTCGCCACGAGGGACGTTCCAAAAGCCACACGGAACAGGTACGACGCCAAACTCTTCACCCCACTCATCACCGGCTCCATCTTCATCTTGAACGATTTTGAACTCAAAATCGCTTTCGTCGACTTCGGAAAAACGTACGTGAGATCTCCCACGTTGGAAACCTCCAACGTCGCCCCCGTGTCGGCGGCGAGAGCGTTCAACGCCTTTTGCGTGTCGAACACGCTCGCGCCAGAAATCGCGCTCACGTCACCCACCGTGGCGCGATAATTCGCCTTTTCGATTGCCTGCAACGTTCTGTCTCGTAAATCCGAGTTCAAATCATCGCTCTCGACTCTCGCCCCCGGCGCCGAGTTCATCTTCGCGTCCACCGCCTCGTCGCCCCTCGCGAGCGCTTCAAACTCGCCGTCGTAGGCGTCTCTCGACGATCGCCCGGACCCAAACCCACGCGCGACGATCGACGCGCGCTCGTCAACGCGCACCACGCCTCCTCGCACGCGCGCCATCGCGCTCGAAGGACGCGGTGCCGACCCGCGATGAGACGCCTTCATCATCCGCGCGTGTATCGCGCGTCGCGCGCCCGCCATCGCGCGCGCGCCCCGCGCGGCGGTCGCGGCGCCTCCGCGAGACGCCATACCGCCGATCGTCGTCGGCGCGCGCGCGGGCGTCGACAACATCGCGCGTCAAAGTGTCCCGTCCCGCGGGCTCGCGGCGTGTTCGTCTCACATCCGTCCCGTCGTCGTCACATCCGTCGCGACGTCGTCGACACCGCTCGAGTGATGTCGCGCAAGGGCGGGTGGTACGACGAGGAGGACGATTACTACGACGAGTACGACGACGACGACGAGTACGACGACGACGACGATGAGTACGACGAGGAAGGAAAAACCCGTGGTTTGAGCGATGTGTCCGGGACGACGACGACGGGCGCCGGCGGCGCGAGCGCGGCTCGTGGACCATCCAAGGCGATGGAGGTGATGAAGACGAACCCGAAGACGAAACTCGTCGGCGCGAAGGAGGTCAAGGCGCGACGAGACGCGGAGGAGAACGCGAGGTATCCCGCCGTACCGACTGGGGAGCGAACGGCGGGAGCGTTCGCGTTCGATACGCCTTCGCCGGACGCGGCGGCGTTCGCGGCGAGAGCGAAGAGGACAGGCGGTGATACTTCGGTCCACGCTCGCGCGTCGTCTTCGACGGCGACGGCGAAGGTGGAAGAGGCGTTACGCACGGAGTTTGCGGTAAAGGCGAGAGTGGGCGGCGAGTCGACGACGTTCTCCGGGTACGAACCATCGTCCCAGGAACGCGCGGCGTACGCCTCGGACGATGGAGACGTGCACGTGGTGATATTGGGTCACGTCGATGCGGGAAAATCGACGCTGAGCGGACGTCTACTGTACGCGTTGAAGGCTGTCGACGACAGATCGGTGCACAAGAACGTGCGCGACGCCAAGGCGAGCGGGAAATCGTCCTTCGCGTGGGCTTGGGTGATGGACTCGAGACCGGAGGAGCGCGAGCGTGGAGTCACCATAGACGTTAGTGTGAAGCGATGCGTTCTCGATAACCGCAGACAATTGGTTGTGTTGGATGCGCCGGGGCACAGAGATTTCGTGCCGAGCGCCATTTCCGGCGTATCGCAAGCAGATGCCGGCGTCTTAGTCATAGATGGCGCCGTGGGTGGTTTTGAGAATGGATTTGAAGGTAAAGCGGGACACGGCGGTCAAACGCGCGAGCACGCGCGACTCGCGAAATCTCTCGGTTTGCATTCTTTGATTGTTGCGGTGAACAAGATGGATTCCGTCGAGTACGACAAATCCCGGTACGAGCACATCTGCGAGGCACTTCGAAGCTTCCTGATCGATGAAGTGGGGTTCGACGATGGCCAAGTCACGTTTATTCCGGTGTCGGGAATAGAGGGCGCGAACATTACACCAGAAGATGCACCTTTGCCCGACGCGCTTTCCGCGTGGTACCGCGGTCAAACGCTGGTGGACTCGTTGCGTTCGTTGAAAACTCCATCGCGCGGTGAACCCAAGCCGCTGAGAATGCCGATCGCGGACATCGTCACCGAAGTGCGTTCACTCGGTAACGCGGCGTGCGGAGGTAAAATTGAGTCTGGGAGCATGACGAAGGGGCAAAAATTGCTTGTGATGCCGGCAAACGTCACCGCCACGGTTAAATGTCTCGAGGTGGACGGTATGAGGGTCGATTTCGCCCCGATCGGAACGTCGGTGGACGTCGGTTTGAGTGAAATCGACCCGCGACACTTGCAAGTGGGCAGCGTGTTGTGTCACGCATCGTACCCGATCACGCCGACGAATGAGATTGAAATTCGCGTGCTCACCACCGACGTTCTCCGCATTCCGTTGCTCAAAGGTTCAAAGGTGGTGTTGCACTCTCACATGCTCACGTGTGATGCGACGATCGACGATCTCATCGCTCAAGTAGACACTGCGACCGGAGAGGTGCTCAAGTCGAAGCCGAGGTGCATCACGCGCGAACAGAGCGCGATTTTGCGCGTGCGCACGTCTCGCAATATTTGCGTCGAGCCGGTCGAAGTTTCTCCCACTTTGAGCCAAATCACACTTCGCATGGCTGGTAAAACGATGGCGCTCGGTGTGGTTACCGCCATATATCGATGATGAAGCTAATACTGATTGTAATACAAGCGGCCGGCGGCCGGGCCGGCGCCGGTGCATCCTCAAGACTCCGTCGGCGTACCGAACACGACTTGATTCGCACCTTCTATGTCGAGATACTCGACCTCACCTCCCGTTTTATCGGCTATGTATTCGACGAGAGATGCTCTTTGGGTGACTAGTTTCCCCTGACGATCGCGTCTGTGCTTGAAGAGGTCTGGGAAAACGCAACACGGAACTACGGCGAACGGTTTCTTAAACTTGATGGCGAAATCGATGATGGGTTCGGTGGCTTGGTCCGGGTGCATGCCGACGATGACGGAGCAATCTTTGAACAGATGCCAATTTTCGCTCGAAAATTCCGTCTTGATTTGTTCGCAGAGCCACGAATCGGTATCCGGGGCGTCCGTTTTCAATCGCTTGGCCTCGGCTTTGAGCCACTTGTGTTGATGCTTGTTCAATTTCCTTGCTCTCGGCTCTACCAGCGTGCTTTTGATCCCCATCTTGGTATGCAATTCGAACGACACGTCGCCTCTTCCGCCCGCCACGTCCAAGACGCCCATTCCCGAGTTTAACACGTCGACGCCGAACTTGTCCACCAACCAACTCGTAAATTTTCCCGCGCGCGCGTGTTTACTCGCCACCGACTCGCCGTGCGGATCTCCCGACTCCAACGCGAGCTGCCTCCTGTTCGCCTTTCTCTCCGCGATCCAATTCCTCTGCATCGCGCGATCGTGCGCGTATTTACACGCGTCCCCTTTCGCGCAGTACCCGTTGTTGATGAAAAATTTGCACGGCCCCGCGTCCTTCCCGCTCGCTCGCGACGTCGCATCCGGAGACTCATCCCCGCGCGCTCCCTCCACCGCCTCCCGAGCGAACGCGCGTCCCGGGTTCGCCTCTGCCCACGACTCGACGACGCCGACGACTCGTTCACACGCCAAACTCCACTCCCCGTGACTTCCCGGCGGTCGTCTCGTCAGCGTTCCCACCACCTCCACCACGTTGCCGAGTTTGAGCGCCGTCTTCTGCGCCGTCGCGACGCACTCCGGCGTCGCGAACGATCCCACACCCACCTTGACCACCACCTCGAGATCATCGACGACGCCGTCCTCGATCGCGACCTCGACGTCGCGCGCGGACGCGTTCGACGTCGTCGCCTCTCTAGCCGCCGCTGCTCGCGCGTCCCCGTCACCGTCCTCGAGCGCGTCCTCGAGCGCGCGCACGCGGTCGCACGACACGTCGTAAAACGCCAAACGTTTACTCACGCGTCGTCTGCCTATCACGCGACCGCGCGCGCGCACGCATCGTCCGCGCGCGTCCGACATATCCCTCGACGCCGTTACGCGCGAGAGTGGCGCTCGCCATCTCGCGACTCGACTCGACGCGCGACCGAGCGAGACGACGAGGACGAGGACGAAGCTCGTACGAACGAGACGTCGATGAGCGCGCTCGTGTGCGCGCGCGTCGGTCGACCGTCGACGTCGGCGTCCACGTCGGCGTCGAGAGAGAGAGGAACGATGACGATGGATAAGCGATGTGTGATGACGACGACGACGACGACGACGAGACGCGACGCGAGGCGCCATCGTCGAGATGACGCCGCGCGCGCGTCTCGAGTCTTTGCGCGCGCGCGCGTCTCGCCCGAGGACGACGATGACGACGCGCGCGCCGAGTCGACGTCGGTGTCGAGACGCGGCTTTTTCTCGGCTGTCGCCGTCGCGGCGGCGGCGGGTCGACGCGCGGACGCGCTCGCGGCGGGATCCGAGCTCGGGGAGCGCGCGGCGTTCACGCAGACGTTTCCCATATTATTTAAACCATTCTACGGCCGTGGTTACCGCGCGACGGTGAAGCGTGAACTCGTCCCAGGTTCGATGTGGGCGTTGGAACAAAACATCGAGCTCGGACCGCTCGAGACGACGATTCGGTGCGTCGTCGTTAAGCTCAGGGATGGAAAGCTGTGGGTGCACGCGCCTCTCGCGCCGACAGAGGAGTTTTTCGAGTTTGTGGAAACGTGCGGGGACGGGACGCCGTCGAGCGTAGCGCACGTCGTCGTGCCGACGTACGCGCTCGAACACAAAATTTTTACAAAGGACGCGTTGCGACGGTGGCAAGACGCCGCGCTGTACACGGCGCCGGGACAGTTTACGTTCCCGATCAGAAATCTGTCGGACGACATCGTGTTCGGGAGGCGCGTGGATGGCGTGTTGGCGGGGAGCGACGCAGACGCGAGAGACGTGCCGTGGAGGGACGAGATTGAATACGAGACGTTGCGCGTCGGTGCCTTCGACATCGGGTCGGCGTCACAAACGATTTACGAGACGGCGTTCTTCCACAAGAGCACCAAGACGTTGATCGTCACGGATGCGGTGGCGCAGATCCCGATCGATCCACCCGAGGCGAACTCGGTGGATAAACTCCTTGTCGTCTCGCAGCGATCGACAGCGGATCCCGCGCCCGAGGACACGCCCGAGGCGAGACGCGCGGGGTGGGAAAAGACGGCGCTCTTGGTGAATTATTTCTTCCCCGAGCACGAAGAGCTCGATCCGAGCGCCCCCGGGACGGTGATTTGGACGGATGGGTGGCACGATAATTTCCAAGCCCTCGCCGGTCGACTCCTCGTTCCGCCCGTCGTGCGCACGCTCCTCTACGCGCAAGATCCCAACGCCGTCCGTCGGTGGGTCGACGCCGTGTGCGCGCGGTGGGATTTCGAGCGCGTCGTCCCCGCCCACTGGCAAGCGCCCTTGGCGTGCACGCCCGACGAGTTTAAGCGCGCGTTCGCGTTTTTAGGCGACGACACCGTCGACGCGTTTCCTCCGGGCGATCTCGCCCGCGGTCTCACCCCCGTCGCCGACGCCGTGCTCGGCGCGAGACGACGAGGCGTCTCTTCGTGAGTCGCGCGCATCGGTCGACCGTAGGGTATGAGTCACGTATCATCGTATCATCGTATCATTACATGCAAGTACATTCAATTCGCATCGTCTGTCCGCCTCGATCGAGTTCAAAAATTCACCCCCGCCCTTGGTCTCGCCTCTCGTCGGCGCCTAGTCAGCATTCATGGCATTCACATTCACGGCGCCCCGTCGCGCCCGCGACGTCGTCGTTCACCCCTCTCGCGTTTTCGCCGGATCGTTCCAAAGATTATTCACGTGTTTCCGCGTCGATCCTCGATCCCACGTCGGTCGCCACACCTCCTCGTGTTTCGGAAATCGACGCGGCGGCGGCGTCTTGGGCGCCTCGGCGCGCGTCGACGATGCGCGCGCGAAGCCGTACGCCAACGCCACCGAGAACGCGCTCGCGACGCAGAGCGCGCGCAGACTCGTGCCGGGCACGCGATGCACCGCGCGTTTGGCGGCGTAATCTTCGTGAATCGTGTGCGGTCGGTGCAAGTGCACCATCTCGCGTCGTGTCGAAAAGTCGTTAAGTGACGACGACGGAGGATGAGCAGGAGTGCGCGACGCGCGAGCGAGGGCACCGAGCGCGCGCGCGGACGGAAGGGTCGATGGTGACGATGACGATGTGCGCGCCGACGCGCGCGAAGACGACGCGCGGACGGTGGAGACGCGTCGGCGCGCGGCGCGCGGTGGTGCGCGCGGGGGACGCGGCGGGGGACGCGGCGAGGGCGACGGTGGAGGCGTTCGAATTGGTGACGGAGACGATCGAGATCGCGGACGGGTGCGCGGTGCGATTGGTGCGACCGGCGTCGGAGGATGAAGTGGTGGATCATTACGTCGCGACGGGACGGTTGGATTCGGATCCGTATTGGGCGGCGCTGTGGCCGTCGGCAACGTGCGTGTCTAGGTACGTCGCGAGAGCGCCGGCGCTGGCGCGAGGGAAGAGTGTGTGCGACGTAGGGTGTGGGTTGGGGCTCGCGGGACTCGTCGCGTGCGCGGTGGGGGCGAAGAGAGTGGTATTGTACGACCGGGAGCCTTTGGCGGTGGCTTGCGCGCGGTTATCCATCGAGGCGAACGGGTTCGGCGATCGAGCGTCGGCAGAGGTTTTCGATTGGAATCGAGTGGATGCGAAAAGGCAAGAGCGGTTTGATGCCGTGCTCGCGTGCGACGTCTTGTACGAAGAGAGCGCGGTGGCGCCCGTGGCGGAGCTCGTGCCGAAACTCGCACGCGGCGGAGGCGGACGATTCTTACTCGGAGATCCGCCGCGTCGAGCGCCACGAAATCGCGCAAGATTCAAATCTCTTCTCGTTGAACAGTACGGCGCCTTCATCATGCGCGAATTGACGGTCACGGAGGGACTGGATGAGCTGATTTTAATGGATTTTAAATTATGACGAGCCGTAAGATTCGCCTGAACGCGCCCTTCGGGCGACGGGTGACTCCCCTCGAAGTTTCGTTTCTAGAAATAGACGTGTAATAATGTTACATGACAACGCGTGCGTGATTGCCGAAAGCTTTAAATCTGAGCTTGACGATGTCTTGCGCGGGGTCAAATTTATACCGATTGATGCGTCTCTCCGCCTTTTCGCGCGCTTTCGCTCTGGCTTCGCGTATCGCGGCGCGACGCGCGCGACGCTCTTTCTGCGCCTCCAACGCCTTCTTTCTGCGTTCTATCTTCTCCTTGAGCTCTTCCGCTGTCAAACGTGTCTTCGGCTCAGCGCTCTTCTTTTTCTTGTAACCCTTCGTCTCACCCTTCCGCTTACTCAACGATTTGAGCTTCTTTGACGCCGTGGTTTCCGGTTTCGACGCCGTCGCCGACGTCCCGGTCCTGGTCACCGCCCGAGCCGCGGAGGTCGCCGCCGAAGTCACCGTTTTTACGGCGGCGGTGGCGCCGCCGTACGCGCGAGTGAAAAACCCGCCGCCTCCGTACTCGTCATCGCTATCGGAGGAATCATCATCACGTTTGGCCTGGTGATCCTCCAAAAAGCCCAAGAAGATCAGAATGCGTTCGATCAAAGTGTACTCGACGAATTCTTTGTCATCATCCGTATCGCTCGACTCGTCCGAATCTAAACTCGTGTATGCGTCGTCAGAGTAGTCGGGGTCACTATCAGTTTCGTACACGTTTTCTTCTGGATAAGTCTTCGTGTTGATGACTACGGCATTTTCGCGCTGCGTCTGCGTCGGCTTCGACGAGGGTAGTTCCGGTCCCTTGGCGAGCGCCGAGGGCGTAACGGCTGCGACGTCCGACCTTTCCGTCGAGATTTTCAGTCGAGTTAATGACGACACGAATTTCTTCTCGGTCTTGTCCTCGGCGGCTTTCACGACTGCATCAGACATTTTCGACGGCATGGACAACAATGGTTTTGACGCAGTTTCGTCGTCGATTGCTGTTCCTGTCGACTTTTTTGCGCCAGAGACTGTGCTTGTTTCGTTTGCACTCTGACCGATGGCTTTCGTCTCAGTATCGAGCGCGCCCTTTTGGCCCTTCTTCTTCTTGGCTTTCTTTTTACCCTTCTTGCCTTTTTTGGGATTCTCCTCCACCAACTCTTCTTCAGTCTCTGAAGAACTCGAGTCCCGCTCTGGCGCGTCCAAGAGCGCCGTTTCGGGCTCGCTGTCTTCATCATCCGATGGTTCGAGATCTCTGAATATTGTGAGATACTTTGTGCGATAAATAAATTTGTTATTCGCCACTTTCGTAATTTGTCCAGGAAGTGCGTTGTCGGTGGGAATCTCAGGGACGATGAAACCTTCGAGAATGAGCTTCGTCCAGTCCATCTCAGCCGCCGCCCGCGCGGCTTCTTCTTCCGCCGCTAGCCTTTCTCTTTCGCGCATGATTCGTTCGTCGTCTTCAGTCACGTGGTTTTTCATTTTCATAGCCAGCTGTCTCTTCTCCTCTTCTTCTTGTTGGTCCACGGCTCGGTCGATGTTGCGAAGCAGCGAGGTGAACCAGGTGCCTTGCTGCGCCTTGTCCGTCGGTTCGTCTTCATCCTGGGCGTTACTCAGAGCCACCCCGTCAACGGTGTTTCTACGTCCAAATTTGCTCAAATGGAAGGAAGAAGGGATGCCTCGAGTGCCTATACTTTTCCCAAATTTACCTATGGGACGAACGACATCCGCTCCGCTGAAGAGCGTGTAGCCTTGATACGGCCCGAGTTGGTACAGATAACTCGGAATCCCACGCACGCTTTTCGTTCGTTCCAGGAATGAAAACATGAGTTCTTTTCTTTTCATAGCCCACACGTGTTTACGATATATTTCCTCAGTCATTTTGATAATATCGCCATGCCTGTTGCTTTCATTCATCGCATCGAGATCCATGCCGGTTTCTGACGTCGACTCGAAATTGTACAGCTGGATAAAACCTATGATCCCGTGTCCCGAGCTCACGCGCTTGCATCCTTGTTGGGACATGGCTGACATTTGTAGCAAGTTTTTCATCTGTAACTGAGAGTACAAATGTGGATCTTCGTCGATGCGGAATTCGTCAGAGAAGCGCTCAATCTTCGCCATTCTGTACAGCGATTTGCTCGTGTTGTTCGTGACAATCATGTAATGTGATCGAGTCTCAAAAAGCTGATAGCCGTGTGCTTGACGCAGTCCCGCGAGTCTCTCTTTGGAGCGTTCAATGTGTGGATTCGGTACGACCAATGGAGGTCCGCCGCCGCCGCCACAAGTTTTTGCGACGTTGCTCAAGTCCCAATCAGAATCAGAATCGGAACCCTGAATAGTGCGCTGCTGAGAATTTCCAGCACCCCTATTAGAACCATTACCGATTTGTCTGCATTTTGCCTCAGCTTTGAGTAGCTTCTCTTTGCGTTTTGCCTCAGCTTTGAGTAGCTTCTCTTTGCGTTTCATCTCTTGCGCCTTCTCTTCTAAATAAACAACCCGAAGACGACGCGTCGCTTCCTCGACTTCGCGCTCGCTGTGAGACGTTCCGTATTTACCCATTTTAGCCGCCGCAAAAGGCATGTGAATTTGACAATAAGCAGCCAAAGAACCTTTCTCATTGGATCCAGTGCGAGTCATCGGAGCTTCGTTGCAAGTGCACACGGGCAGCCCTGATAGTCCATTTGTTTTCGCAAAAAGATCGGTGCTTACACGCAAGTTTGCGTCAATCTCGTCGCTATTTCTCTGAGAAAGCGCTACGATGGAACTGATCTCATCGTTTAGAACAGCTTGACCATCTGCGTCTTGACTCTCTAAGACGTACTTCACGCTAGCATGTTTCGCTCGGATTGCCTCCGTTTTCGCCCTAGCGGCGAGGAGCTCACCTTTGATGCACCGATATCTCGTCTTACTCTTCGGGCTCATAGGCGGCGTGAGACTTCTACCGTCTTTCGTCTTCAATGTCTTCTTCTTCTTCTTCTTCTTCTTCTTTTTCGGTATGATGTTCTCGTTTTCATCCAACTCAGAGTCGCTCGAATCATCCTCAGAGTTGTCGCTGGTCCCAGTCGCGTCTTCCTCGTCGGTGTCGCTATCCCCGTCGACTTTGAAACCGAAGCCACCTAAGATCTCATCCGAGTCTGTTGGCGTATAATATTCGATATCACTCTCGTCGACGTGCCTTATGTGATCTTGTCTCGTCAGTATTGACGGTTTCAGTCTCAGGGGCATCCTTTCGCTCGAAGACGAAGAGCTGCTCGAAGACGAAGAGCTGCTCGAAGACGAAGAGCTGCTCGAAGACGAAGAGCTGCTCGAAGACGCCGCGGACGGTAGTTTCTTAATCAACGGTTTACCACCGAATCTGCTACCTATCGCTCCATCGTCGTCCGAGTCAATCTCACCCCAACCGCTGGCGGTCAAATCCCGCGGCTCGGTTGCTCTCCACGCAGACGTCTGTTGTTCGTAGTACTCAGACGCACTGCGTGAACCATGCGACGAAGCATCTTCGGAAGACGAGTTATCGATCACCAGTCGCGAGGCGCGAATTTTCTGATTTCGCACCTTGTTTTTCGCGTGCATCACCCGCATTCGTCCCGCGATGAACACAGGCTTCTCGTGCTCCACGTAGACACCGTCGTCGAAGTCGTCCGCCCTGTTTTGAGAAAAGTCATCCGCATTGATCTCTTGGTCATCGTTCCACTCGGTTGTGCGCGCGTACAGCGAACTTTCGTCCGATCCAGCCTCTTCCGATACTTCTGCGCGCGCGCGTTCCTCGCGCTCGCGCTCCGCGGCGAGCCACGCGCCGCGTTTCTCGTGCTTCACGCGACGCGCGCGACGCGCGCGCTCCTCGTTCGCGCCGCGCATCGCGCCTCGTCCACCGACCGCGGACGGATGACCGACTCAAGCGTCAACTTCGCGCCTCCGACCGCCGCGCGCGTGCGCGCGCGTCGTCCCGCGCCTCGCCCGAACGTCGTGCTTCGCGCGCCTCGAACCGCGCGACGGTCCCACGACCGCCGACGCCGACGCGCGCCCGACCGTCGGAACGACGACGAGGTGGACGACGACGAGGCGGACGACGCCGCCGCGCTCTCGCGCGACGACGACGAGGAAGCGCGCCGACGAAGGACCGACCGAGCGCGCACGATTGGGCGCGCGCCCACGTGGACGAGCACACGTGTTTCTCCACATCCCATTAAAAATAGCTTCACACAGAGACCGAACGCATTTATGGACGATGACTAAAAATCGGACACGCGGAGGGTGTTGCAGGGCGAGACGACGTCGGCGCGACGCGCGAGCGGGCGACGCGCGCGCGACGGACGACGCGCGCGCGACGCGGGGACGGAGACGGCGTCGCGGTCGAGGCGTCGTCGGCGCGAGTGCGGATCGCGCGTCGTGAGCGCGGACGAGGGTGAGGAAAGAATTCTTTCATTCGTTTCGCGGCGCGGCGAAACGGTGAAAGATGTTTCGCGGGAAGGATCCGAGCTGGCGCGCGGTGGTTCCGGGACGAGAGAACGACGGCGAGCGCGCGGTGGGAGATGATCCGGACGATCTCACGCGGGCGTTGGCGGAGAGCGGGTACGCGCGGATGGACGACGGTGACGACGACGACGCGCCGTCGACGAGCTCGGAGCGAGACGCGTACGTGACAGACATCGAGGACGACGAAGATGACGAGATGAACGGACGTGCGGGCGATGTGAGCGACTCTGAAGACGATGCCGTGTACAGTGATGCGCTGGAAGACGTCGAAGGGAGGTACGGGCGCGGCGGGGGACGAGAAGAGGCGGAGATTACGACCAGGCTGCTGGCGAAATCGGGGGGGGCAACGCGGTCGCGCAACGGGGGCGGGAGCAGTCGACGAACGAGCGAGGCGTCCGGGCGACGTAAACGTGCGTTCGGCAAAACGAGCAAAGATTCGCTCCGTCGAAAGGCTGAACGAAGAGCGTACAAGCCGGTGACGTTTACGTTGCTGTTTCGTATGTTTTGCATGTACGCAGCATTCATGATTTTAGTCTTCGCCTTTGTCATCGCGACCGCGCTCGGCGCGTTCGTGAATCCCGTCGAGGAGATATTGGAGCTTAATGCGTTGGAAAATGTGGTGTGGATGCTCATCTCGGTCGCGAGTTTTATCGGGATACCGTCCGCGGTGGCGCACGTCACTGGTTACCTGACGTGGCCTCCGGTGTGGCTCGAGGTGTTTCCGGAGCGCGGTAAGCTTTTAGAGGAGCTCGGCGGGAAGATTTACTTCAGATTCCACGTGACTCGAGATGCTAGACCGCTCGCGGTCAAACGCGCGGTGGACGTTGCTGTTGACATTATACAACGTGCGCTCCCATCGGCGCTTTTTGAAATTGAAGTGGTGACGCTCAAGGAGCTCGGCATCTCGTCGGCGTTCGTCCGCGAGCTCGTGGTGCCCGCGGATGTCGTCATTCAAGGCAGCGGTGGACTGTTGCATTTCGCTACGCGAGCGAGTTCAGCGAGTTGGGGCGACTGGGTCGTACACATGGGTTCGGATGCGCTCTTGAACGTGCGCGCCGTGGATGCGGTGTTGGCACACTGCGCCCGGGAAACTCGTCTCGCAGCGCTTTCAGGTCGAGGTGACACGCACGTTCGACGACTCGCACAAGGTGCCGTCCTTCCGGGCATTACACGGACGTCGAACTCATTCATAGACGGCGTCCAAAGCGTCTTTCAATGGATTCCGGCAATGGCGGAGTGCATTCGAGCCGGCGAATCTTACGGTGCTCTGCGAATGATGTACGCCAGACACGCTCGAGTCGTCGCACCGATCCCAAACACGTATCTGGTCGTCCCGAACGAACTCGAGCTCGCCGTCGGGTTTAAAGATATGGCTGTCCACGACGGTTTTGAGCTCACCGCGTTTGCGCTCAGGTGCTCGAACAACGGAGTCAAATTTTCATGGTTGGATGCCGGCGTTCACGTTCCCATCGTGAGCGACATTTGGAAGCTTTTCAAGCTCCGCGCGCGAGATCATCACAGCGCGCTGGTATTGATGCGCGATGAGACGGTGCTCGATCACACACACAGAGCTTCGCTCACCGTCGCTTGCGTGAGCGCCGGGTTCTCAACGATCGCGCCGGTGATCACCGCGTTTTCACCTTGGTGCATGCGAAGGAGCGGGGTCGATACCTTCGCCGTCGGGTGTGTCGTCGGTTTCACCACAGCATGCGTGACGTTCAAGTACGCCATCGGGTTTTACAAGAGCGCCTCTGTGGCGGACCTTTCGAAAGGCATCGTTTCCGGCGCCGTGTACTACAACATTCTCTTCGTGCTCACCATCTTACTGACACCGGTGTTTTGCGTGTTTGAATTCATCGCACTGTGCACGTCATTATTTTACGCGCCTGCACATTTCGGCTGTGAGCTACGCGCTCGAGGTCCCACGGTCACCATCATCAAAGATGAAGACGAAGACGATTACGACTGGCTCGAGCGCGGTCAGCCGCCGAGACGGGAGAAGGAAGTTTTGCTCAAACCGGGAGGTGGAAGCAGCACGGATGACGCGCCAAGAGTGAGAGTCGAAGAGAGTCCCAAGAAATCTTGGAGAAGAGGTTAAATTAGTCCATTAGTTATTCTTAGGAGATAACGTTCTCTACGGTTGTACAGAAGTTCGTTGTTATTACATGGGAAGACATTTACGTAAGGCGTGCGATCGTTCAACGTTATTTACAGGGAAGGTTGTGGCAAATCCAGCGCACTCACGGGTGAAAACGCATGTTTGCGATAATGATCAACGAGTGAAACGTGACTCAGTGAAACACTCAGACTGCTTACAGGGGAAGGAAGTCCCGAAACACATGCGGACCTGACGTCGGTCGCCCTGAGCGCAGAAACCATTGGCCTCGGGATGGTTCTCGGCTGATGAATCGGCGGGATCGCCGTCGACGCGGGTTTCGTGCGCTCATTCGATTCGTGCGTTTCTTTGATGAGCGCTTTTGTGGACGTCACGTCGTACATATAGTCTCCGTAAAGCATCAGAGCAGCGTCGTGTCGGGCACGGCTTCGATCGCCGCACGCGTCGTGCGCGACTGCGACTCGGAAACCAGCGTTGAAACCACCGAAGACTGAATGTTGCACACAGACAGAGGTGATGAGACCGGCGAAGACGATCGTGTGGACACCGTCTTTACGGAGCTTTGGAGCGAGATCTGGCGCGTGTATGAACGCGCCGAAAGTATCCTTGTTGACGATTATTTCTCCGTCTCGCGGTTTCGCGAAAGGCTCGACGTCGTCGGGATCGATTTCGTAGACCCTTCTTCCAGGATTTAAGCGACGAAACTGTTTTAACCACGGACACGTGGCGTCGGAGTAGGACGCTTTCACATGGATAATCGGCGAACCCGCCTCTCGGGCGCACGCAAGCAGCGCGGAGATATTTTCCTCAAAGTCTGGGAATCCCTCTCGAATCTCTGGCGCCAGACTCCAGTACACGGTTTGAACATCGACGAGCATCAAGGCTGTGCCCGGACCGAAATGCGCGCGCCCGGCATCGTCACCATGCGGGAGTCGCGTCAAATCAGCCTCGGATCGGAACCGCCGCGATCGAGACAGCGTCGTGGCCGCGAGGCGTCGAGACGGATTCAATGCGCTCGTAGATTTCGACGTCGGCATCGATCTCACATCGCGGCCGTCCGCGGTGTCATCTTCGTCTGAGATATCGTTCGATTCGTCGTATGATCTCGAAAACATCTCCGATCGATTCAACTCCTCGGGCGACGCCTCCTCTCGCGCGGGCCAGCGCTGGATGACTTCCATTCGCGCCAAGAGTGCTTGTCTGTTTTCATCGGGCGTGCCGCGCGGAGACTCCTCGCGCGTCGTCCGCACGATGCACGTCGACATCGATGACGCGCCCGTCTCCGGCGCCGTCTCCATCGTGAGAGATGGGTCCTCGTCGCTCGGCAACGGTATCAGTGCATCGTGCCGCGTGCCAGCCCTGTCGTCGTCGTCGACATCATCTTTCGTCCGTCGCGCGCATCGCTCGTCCCTGAGCAGCGCGGACAACATCGCGACGACGGACGCACGCGACCGCGACGCACTCTTTGTCGTCGCTGGGAAATCTACCCTCGGTGCTCGACGAACGAGTCGCGCTCTCGCGTCGTCGTCGTCGCCGCGCGACGAACGTCCCGCCAACCGTCGACCGACCGACCGGCGTCCTTTCGCGCGCGGTCCGGGTGGTTTTTTATGTATGCTTTCTCTCGTACTCTAGTACTGTGAATGATCTCAAGGTATCTCATTTTCTCATACACGCGAGGGTTTAGACACACCACGCGGGCGGTCCAGGTGCGTTTCGTTTTCCGTTTTCGTTTTCGTCGTTGTCGTTCGTTTGCGCGACCGAGCGACCGAGCCGACCGAGCCGACCGACCGGCACGTGTGGACGCGCGCGGGTGGGACGACGAGGGCCGATGGGGGAGCGCGAGCGCGCGGGCGAAATGGTCGCGCGCGACGCGAGCGACGGTGAGTCGAGCGGCGACGACGACGGTGTGGATGACGAGACGTTTGAAGCCATCGTGCGCGAGGCGCGAGGACGAGGGGCGCGAGGGCGAGCAGAGCTGGAGCGACGACCGGCGTGGGTCTCGGACGTGGACGCGGACGAACGCAGGCGAAAGTACGCGCTGAGCGAGGAGGAGTACGCGGCCAAGATGGCGAGTAGGGTGTCGAAACACATTGACGAGGTACGAATACAAAAGTACGCCCAGTTTGAGGACGCGTTTCAATTTTCATCGAGCGATGGAGACGACGAGAGCGATCGAGACGATGGGGACGCAACCGAACGCGACGTGCGAGGGGTGTCCCGCGAATCGCCGCGGTCGTTTGATTTAGACATGGCGTTGTTTTGGGCGAGACGGCGCGCCGACGCTGGCGCGAGGGCGCTGTCTCAACGGGAGGCGCGAGACGCGGAGCGCAGTGAGCGGCGCTGCGTAGAGTCGCAGGCGAAGGAAATCAAAAAACTTCGCGAATCTCTCGCTCGGGAGACGGCGCAACGCGAAAAGTTGACGATGGACGTAGAGAGAAAGACGAAAGAAATCGCGCGTCTCCGCTCGCAACTGGCGATTCTCAAGTTGCGTCGAGACTCTGAGCGCGCCGAAACGAATACGTCGACGCGACTCACGTCGTCGACGATAAAGAAGCCTTCCGATGACCCACAAGAACTTCCGCTCTACGCACAGTTTAGAAGCGATGAGATCTCGCGCGATGCTTGGTTCATGAGACACGCCGCACGAGATGGATTTCGCCGTCAATGAGTTGTGGATCGTATTTCGCGCATTACAACTGTCGTGTAGTGTAGTATGTATGTAGTAGTAGATAGTCGATTCGTGTGTATTGTGAATCGCAGTCAACCTTGGAGGGATGGGGTTGATGCGTTTCGCGGAAAATACAGTGAGCCAATCCGTGTAAACTAGAGCTCAGAGGTGGGTCGGGTCCTTACTTTCCGACGAGACTGGCGGCTCGTTGGCTCAAGATCTCAGAATCGATGGAGTCCCGCGCGATAAATCGCCAGATGCGCACTTCGCGTTGTTGGCCGTAACGTCGAATACGCCCGATGGCTTGCGTTTCGCTGGCGATATACTCCTGAGCGGTGTTCGTCAGCAGAGGATGCACGAAAATGGCGTGGTTCGCCGTCGTCAGATTGGCGCCAGAGGCGCTCTCGTCTCTGCTGAGAAGGAGAAGAACGCGAGCATCGTCTGACTTCAAGTTTTCTTTCTGGAACTCATCTAACGCACCCGTTTGTTGGTGCACGGAACCTTTGAGCTTCAACGTCTTGATGCCCGCTTCGTTCAGCGCGCTACTGACTTGTTGCATCAAATCAGGAAACTGCACGAACACCAAGATGCGCTCGTCGTGAGGAATAGACTTGATGTGAGAGACGACGTCGATGATTTTGGAGCCGTGAACTCCGACGCCTCCGTCAGTTTTCTTAGTCTTTGACGTCGCGCCCTCGGTTCCCAGAGACACAGCCGTGACAACGGAGGTATCACGAGTGGCGCAGGTGCAGTCGGCGACCCCGCATTCTTGATTCTCCGCGTGCGCCTTGAGGCAACTGAGACAACCGATGTGACCACACGTGGACAAGACACCGGATTTCGACTTTGCAAACTTTTTGTCGCACGCACCACACTTGATGGAATCATCTAGTTTAGCTTGCTGTAAATCACGAACAGACTGGAAGAAGCGCAACGACCGGACGCGCCCCACGAGTTCTTTTTGCAATTTACGAAGACCGTGCGTGTGTTCACGAAGTTCCCAAAGCTTGTCGTCGAGAGAAGCAGTCTTTGACTTTTTTATCGAGACCGTAGACTTGCCAGAATCCATCGTCGAGCTCGGAGCGTCGCGCGCGGCTTTGACGACTTGGTAGTCAACCTTGCTCAAATCTTCCTCCACTCGGGTGTTCGCGTCGTAATACACGGAAGCTTTCTGTTTCCACTGACCGCTGTAACCGCGCACTTCGCCCTTCTTCCACTTATTAGTTTCAGTGTCCAAGATGGAGATGATTGAGCCGACGGGAGGTCTGGTTTGCAAGCGATGCGCAACTTTCGACGCCTCTGCCTCACTTTTCTCGTTGAGAAGATCTCTGAGGAGTTTGTCCGCTGTGGGATCACCGATGCCTTCGCCTTCGACGCCGTTCTCCCAACGAATGAACGGGTTGTCCTCTTCAGTGAAATCGGGCATTTGAGACATTTGGCTCAACATGGCGCGGCCCTTCAAGATGGCGACACCGAACTCGGTGAGGCAGTCCTCTTGCTGCGCTTTTCTGACGTTGACGATATCTTGGCAAGTTCGGAGAGCGGTTCCAGCTTCATCATCCAACTCAAAGTGCGCGACGCGCTTGAGAAGAGCTTCTTCAGCGGAAGACGAGTTACCGAGCACAGCCGCGAGACGTGCGTCACGATCACCTTCGGCTTTCTTTTTCTTCTTCGCCTTCATGTCCATTGACTGCAAATAATGATCGAGCTCGAGATAGATGGCGCGCTCCGCGGGGCGCAGCTGAACTTCGCAGACATCTTCCTTGTACTTGATTTCGTCAATCTCAGCGATGTTTTGTCTCATATATCGGTCCAAGAAATCTTGCGCCACCTCCCAGCGACGCTTATGCCAGTGTTGCGTCGGTTTCTCTTTGAAGAACTGGAACGTCTCAACCTTGGTGATTTCCGACTTGTTGAAGCGCGGAACTTCGTCGCTGCCAAGATTGATGCCGAGCAGAGCAGCTGTGCCCTTGATGTCAGCGAAGTCGCCGACCGGGGGAGTTCCTGACAAACACCAACGCGCTTCGGATTGAAGACCCAAGACGACAGCCTTATCAGACGGCTTGAGGTACGTAAACTCATCGACAATCACTCGACGCCAATGGAAGAGTTCCACGGGCACACACTTGATGTCTCGCCAGTCGTATTGAGCTTGCGCGCTTTCAAGTCCCCAGTGATCCTTGTTACCGTCTGCGTCGATTTCAGCGCGAGGCTTGGAAACGCGCTTCCGCTTGGGAGTCGCTTTTTGCACAAACTGCTCGCTATCGCTGTCTTCAAGCGACTCGTCGTCGTCCCAGTCGGAGATCTCGTCGTCAGTCTCCATGCAATCATCTTCCTTGTAGTTCTTGCGCGGCGTATTACGCGCGGACATTCGTTTCGGAGAAATCATGGGTGATTTGGTCGGCGTCTTCTTGGTCGGCGTCTTCTTGGTCGGCGTCTTCTTGGTCGGCGTCTTCTTCGGCTTGCTCGGAGTCGTCGGAGCGCTTTCAGTAACCGCATTGATTGGCTTCTGGATGTTCTCCTTGTTCAAACTCTGTTGGCGTTCCTTGTGCATTGCTTCAACGAATTCATAGCCTTCACCTCCAGCCTTCTGCGTCACCTCGATGAGTTTTGCACCCTTGAGACGTTTTGGAGCAGCCGTGACGGCGACGTCACTGAGGGTGGACACGCCGCGTCGAACATGCTTGGAAACCTCGCTCACGCCCTGGTTCTTGTCCGTGAGACGCAACACTTGTTCTTCAAGACTATTGACAGTGTCTTTGTAAACGCTGGTGAAGTGACGCGCCTGACTCGATGACTTTGGATCTGGAAGAGACGGTCTGCCAGCGAGCTGAGCGAGACGTTCAAAGTAAAGAGAAGAACGGAAAAGAGTCGTCGCGACGATGACGACATCCGCTTCCATCACGTCACGTGCGGTCAAAGCATTGAGATCAGACATAGTCTTGAGAACAACCGTATTCAACGAGCCTCGCGCCGAGAATTTCTCAACCTCGCGCGGCCACTGGCGGAGCAACTGCGACGGGGCGATGACGAGCGTCGCCTTGGTCGGAATGGCTTTGACTGGAGCATCAACCTTGGCTTGCTTGGGAGTGGGGAACTTGAGTTGATTCGCCAAGATGACACCGATAGAGATTGCAGTTTTCCCATAGCCAACTTGATCAGCCACGATGCCGCCACGAATCACTTTCGAGACTTGCGCCATGCCGTCCATTCGAAGACCGAGAGCCGGTAGAACCTTTTCTGAGATTTCTTCCTCCACGAACGGTTTATCATTGACTTCTTGCTGAATCATCCAACCGAGCGAACGCAACTGTTCCGGTCGCAGCGGGTACTTCTTGCTCCAGTTCGGTGGTTGCGAAACTTGCTTGTCGTGTCGATTGCTCTTCAACGTGAACTCGCCAAAGTCGTCCATCGGGCGATCGTCGTGACGCACGATTCTCCACGACATCTTCGGTTCGGTCGATTCGATGCCACGAACACTGGATGGCGCGACGAGCGCGAGCGCGCGATGGACCAGCGTGGCTGGATTGCCCGCGATCATCAAGTTACCGGTCATTTTTTCACGAGTCCACTGAACGACGAATGGCGCTGGACGGCACTTCAACGCTTGTTCGTACTTCGCGGCTTGAAGAGGATCCTCACGAGCTTGAACCTTCTGCGAGCCCACTTGCTTGCTCCAGATAAGATTGGGAGGAGTCGGCGCACAACGAGGACAGGCAAACTTGTCGCACGTCATGGCGTGGTCATCCTTCAGCTCATTCCACTTTTCGACAACCTTGGGAAGTTCCATGCGAGATGTAAACCACTCCAAACGTTGGAAAGTGGCGTGACTCTTATCCAAACGCAACGTCTCGTAACCGTTGCCTGGCCAGAAATCAGCGTCAACATCGGCCAACGGCACTGAGCAGCGCATGATGGCGACCGATTTCGCGCAAGAGTGTTCACCTTGAGTCGGTACGGCGTTCACCGGCGGGGTCAAAACGACGGCGGCGCTCGCAACAGCTGGCGCGAGAGTCACCTTCGGAGACAAGCTGGTCCACGTGCCGAAACTGTAAGCCATGTGTTCAACCTTTTTCTTTTCGCTCGGGCGGAAACGCTCCGTTGATGCAGGTTTGCCGAGATTCATGAAATCCAAGTGCGCCGTCTCCATGCGATCTTCGCCGTACATCAATCGTCGATGGTTGTCAGCGAACACAAAGTAGTCAAAGTCGCCCTTTTGATTACGACGCGGATCCATGAAAAAGTACATGTTTCGACCATCTTGTGCGTTTCCAATGCGCTTGTGCAACGAACTCTGCGCGGCATCGCACTTATCGTGGAGTTGATACGTGCCAGCGATGTCGCGATCAAACGCCGCCGCGTTCTTAGGATCTTTGAGTTTGATCTCGTACTGACTCCAACGCTTTTGCGCCCAATTCACTTCACCATTGATCTTGCTTTCCGTTTGCATGCCAAGCTTGATCTGCCAGGAATCTTCGAGCTCACCTTTGCCTTCGATGACGATGGGAACGGCGGCGCACTCTGGTGAGAAGTACTCCCAAGAGCCATCCAACACGCTCTTCGCAGAGTTGTTGAGAAGCATGCGCATCATCGGTCGCTGATAAAACTCTGCCGCCTTCCCTCTTTTGATAGAAGGATCGACAAACACCAACCACTCTGCCGAGTTGGGAGCGATTCGCAGTTCGAGACGGACATGATCTGCGGACGCACACGAATAGTACACGCGCCAGACGTTTGTTCTCTTCATACCGCGGAACAAGAAATCAGCCTCTCCGATCGCTTTCATCGCGCTCTGCCACTCCTCCCAGAGATCTGGCAAGATTTGCTTCGGCTTGGTGAATTTCGCAGAGCTCATGTCCAACTTCATATGCATCGGCAATGAGTTCTTCAGTTGCTCCTTGAAATCCTCGGGCAGGATGCGATCGACGACGTGCTCCGCGTAGTTGTGCTCCGGTCGACCGCAGCACCTGATGCAGCACGTGTGCTCACAGTCACGGCAGATGACAAGAGAATCAGCGTCCGTGGTACCGGTCTCACCTTCACAAACACACAAACGCGCAGATCTGTTCGCTTTGCTGAGCAACTCCTTGAGCGGTATCGGCTTCATACCCAAATCCAACGGCCTTTTGACCAACTTGTCTTGGCCCATCACTTCCTCTTTCTTTGCAGCGGCGGCTTGGACGACGGTCAAAGAACCTTGCATCGTCTGAGTACTAACAGATGAATCGGCATCAAGTTTCAACGCGCGTTTCGCAGTCTTGTGCTTCTTACCAGCCAGAGTGTCCGTCATCAGCGTCATCGCCGCGAGCATGCACGCGCCGACGACGGTCGTCGTCATCGCGTTACCCGCCAAATCGCTCATTTGGTTCTCACTTTCACGCGTGAGAAGAAGATCATCGACCGGAATGCCTTGCAAACTCAAAGCTTCGATGCCAACGAGCGGTCCACCGCGGTTGGTGACGAACGGCACCATGGAAGGCGTCAGACACGGACAAATGCCCGGCGCGACGGATCCGGTGGTGCGGTCGACGTTCTGAGAGAGATTCCAGACGAGAGTCTTGTGCATCGAGTCAATGTCCAGCTGAGCGAGACGCAAGTAATCGATATCCATCAAATCGAGCACGCGATCCGTTTGCGCTTTACCCCAGTCGTTCCAAGCGAAATCTGGAAGCGTGCATCCCCCGTCCCAATGCGTGAATGGTCGGCGCTGACCGAGACCTTCTTCCAAGCGCGCGCGCTGATGGCGAGACTCACATCTACCCCAGTCAGTGTTCGCTCGCGTCGAATCTTCACCCGGTCGAGCGAGCATGCGGCGCCCTTCGTGCACTCGAGGATCATCAGCGTCGAAGAGGAAAGCCTCGAGTGTCGCGCTCGCCGGACGCTCGAGCGACTTGACCAATGCCTTCCACGATTCGACGATGGACGGGTTATCAGCCTTGCACGCGAACAGGTAGACACGAGTGCGAGTGTGAGGAATGTAGAAGCGTTTGGTATCAACACGCATGAAGCGCGCAAAGTACCCTTCATCTTCGAATTTCTTCTGCACTTGATCCCACGGTGCGTTACACACGTTCTCCAGAATGATGATGGGAGGCTGACTTTTACGAATCCAATTCATCATGCCACGGAAAGTCTGACCAGATTCACCTTGAGCTTCAAGTCCCTTCCGTTCGTTGTTGAGGTTCGAGTAGTCAACGCAGGACGTACCCGCGACGAGCATGTCCACGGTGTGCGGCACGTCAACCTTGGCGCCGTACGCCGTCGTCGCTTGGTCGCCACCCAATTCACGAATATCACGGAATAGAATAGGCGGAGCAAAGTTACGCTCGATGTAAGCTTGCTTGAACGGTTCAATTTCGCAAGAAAACACGTGATCAATCGCCATTCTGTTACCATAGAGCTTCTCCGTCGCGTCCGCGATTTTATCCAACGCCAGAAGTGGAGACTCGGTGCCAGAGCACATCGTCGCGACTCGGAGAGGTCTCGTCATCGCGCCCAAAAACGCCTCGATACCAGGAACGCGACTAACGAGATCTTCAAACATGTCACCGATATTCGAGATGACTGGTAAATGTTCTGCGAGTTGAGTTCTTGGGTTACCTCCGCTGCCGCCTGAGCCTTCGCTGCCGCTGTCGTTGTCTCGTCTGCTCTTGCGCGGCGTGCCTCCGGGAGATCTAATCCAACGAGGAAATAAGATTGAACAGTCGTCAGTCATCGCACACTCGAGGGTGCGCGCGAACGAGGGTTTTATCCCTCGTTTACGCCGCTAAACCCGCTCGGTAAATTTTGGCGGGAAAAAAAGATACGTCGCTGAGAAATCTCTCGCGCCGATTGCGTGCCGAGCTCAGATGCCTCGATGGATGCGTCCACGCTCGCCAAAGTACGAAAAGAACTATCGTAACGTACCTCTTACTCATCGGCGTCGATGGAGCCGAGCCGTTCACGACGCGCGCTTTGAACTTCTTGGGAGTCGTTCTTCCCCGCGCGGTCGGCGCCTGATCGTAATCTTCATCCCCGTCGAAAGCATCGTCCTCATCCATGTCTTCTGTCTTGACAGCCATCTCCTTCATCCTCTCCACCGCCTTGTTCGCCATCGCACGCCGCGGCGTTCCGCGTCCCGCCGGCGAACAAGGCGCCGATGACACGTCGCACGCCTTCTTGTTCTTCATCTGTTTTTGCTTCACGGGCGTCGACTTCGCGCTGCCACGACCGCCGCTCGACGCCTTCTTACCAGCCATGTGGAGAGATCACGTCCTCCTACGCTCACCCACACCAGTTTTTACACGATCGCGCGCGCGTCGACGATCACGAGACGAGATCGTCCGTTTTCGACACGTCCGTTGGTTGTTCCCCCGAAATGCCGAAACCGATCGATCGCCGGCGCGTGAGACCCCCTCAAGTCCCGCGCGCGCGTCGATGCGCGTACGACTCGCGCGATGCGTGTATATCCGCTCGAGTGTTTAGTTTTCCAACCTCGCGAGCGTCGAGTCGAGGTGTGTCGTCACCGCCTCGTCGGGGGAGTTTCGACACAAAGATGAAGACGCACTCCCGACACTCGACGCCATCCATCGTCGTCGTCGTCGTCCGCGGTCGGTCGATCGCCGCGGTCGATCGATCGCCGGCGAGCTGTCTTTTGTTTTTCAAAATGTGTCCGACCGACCGCATGCATGATGGAATCACCATGTGTCCGACCGACCGCATACATTGCATTCAATTCATCCATCCTCTCGAGGACCCCGTGATCTCCGAAAAGACGCCGGAGGGGGGTACATCGCCACGGTCTCGTCTCGAAACGTCGGCGCGTTCGATTGGTGCGCGCGGCGCAGCGTGCGTTTTGATTGGCTCGACACGAAACGGCATCACGAGGAGGGGTGGCTGGGCGCCGACGATGCCGATGACGATGATACGCGCGCGACGCGTCACACCACCGCACGCGCGCGTCGACGAGAACATTCCGTCGCCGAAAGCACGACCAAACACCACTCGTATACTCGTAGGGCACGCACACGTCCGTAACCATGACCTCTATCGCTGAAGTCACCGCCGAAAAGCGCGGCGCGTCCAATACGCTCACCAAGACCCTCGCGGCGGTCGCCGTCGGCGCGATCGTCGGCACCGCGCTCACGATCGGTATCTCGTACCCGACGTTGAAGGATAAGTGGGACACTCCGACGGCCGCTCCGGCGCCGGCGGCGAAGCTCAAGTGCGCCGACGCGCAGCCGCAGTCTCCGAGAGATGTCTCCCCCTCGTACTCCGCGGGCACGGGCGTCGCGAAATCGGTCGCCCATCACGCTTCCGTGAGCACTTTGAAGCACGTGAACACGCACTACCACTTGGGTGCGGAGCACAAGTCTTCGGGTGAATACGACAAGTTGCACACGACGAGCCGCAAACTTCTCTCCGGCGACACCGAGTACGGCTTTTACTGCGACGACGTCGCCGCCGTGAGCGCGTTGACCTCCGCGCAAAAGGCGGCGTACGACTTCCAATACTGCAAGGAAACCGAAGTCGGTAAGACGTACGAGTTGCACTACGTGTACTCCTCCGGCGGTAAAGCTATGGGTGACGGCCTCGGCGGCGCTTTCGCCGTTCAAAACAACCCGACCGTCGTCGTCCGCGGCCAAGTGTTCCACATCGTCAACGATGCCGCGTACGATTTGCCGAGCGGCAACCTCATGGATGGCATGCTCCAATCTTTCCCGGGCACCACGGGCGCCGCGGCCAGCCTCAACTTGAACGATGTCACCGTGTACTCTGGCTCGACGACGGGTCGCAGCTACAACAACGTCGATTCGTGCTCTCCGTACCAAATCACGTGGCAAGTGGACCAAAAGTGCCGCTTGATCTCCGCCAAGTCGTTTGATGACATGTGCAAGAAGATGAAGTACGACTACGGAATGTCCGCCGACGCGCACCCGCACCAATCCCGCGATCTCGTGTCCAACGTGCTCTCCTCGAACACTCAAACCACGTTGTCGGCGTACTAAGCGTCGCCGACCCGATCTGGCTGGTCGATGGATGACACCTCCCGGCACCAAGATACGATTTAATACGTCGCTCACAATAGTCGACGCGATTTCTTATTAAACATTTTTTCGACGCATTGTCGCATTGAAATCGATACGAAACGATATTTTATGATTGAAACCAAACCTCGTTTCTTCGCTTTGGAAAATTCTAGTGCTATTTATCATGCTACGAAGATCTATTCCGTGCGAGCTACTTCCCAGCCCGCTGCAGAGCTATGCGCGCCTCGACTCGAGCCTTGGCGATGGCGGAATTCACCGCCGCCTTTCGAGCGTCTTCATCGCTCACCGTCGACGGTCGAGAGCTCTGAAACGCTATTCCGTTTCGTTCTGCGAGATGTTTTTCCGTCACGCGCTTCTGTTCCTCCGCGAGCGCGCGATAGAAGTCGCTCGCGTCCAACGGTTCGTCGTCGACGGCTACGCGCGCGCCGGAAGCGAACGCGCACTCCGCCACGACGCCATCTCTGGCGCAATTCTCCATAAACTCTGGGTTTCGGAAAGAACTAGACGTAAACATCAGCTCGCTCGGCGTTTTCCCCGCGCGCCGCGCCGAGAGAAAGATATCGTTCACGCGCGCCTGCGCCGCCCGCGTCTCCTCTGTCTCCTCCCCCGCCGCCGGAAGCGCGACGAGAAGCCGCGTCGGGGCGTTCGGTTCCAACGCGCGTCGGCTCGTCGACGTCCCCGCGCTCGTGTCCTCCGCGTCTCCGCACATCGCTTCCAAGAACGCGATGTCGCCGCCGTCGCCGCCGTCCACGGGTCGGTCCATCACTCGCGGCGGTGGCCGCGCCGGTCCGACGAACGCGTCGTCGCCGTCGTCGCCGCCGTCGCGCTCGTCCACGGGTCGGTCCATCACTCTCGGCGGTGGCCGCGCCGGTCCGACGAACGCGTCGTCGCCGTCGTCGCCGCCGTCGCCGCCGTCCACGGGTCGGTCCATCACTCGCGGCGGTGGCCGCGCCGGTCCGACGAACGCGTCGTCGCCGTCGTCGTCCCTCGCGTCGCGGTCGCGCGGTGCGTTCTCCTCTCCCTCGCTCTCGCTCTCGCTCCCGTACGCGCCCAGTGCGTCCATGACGGGACGTCCGTCTCCCCGTCGTCGTCTGCGGTCCGACGGTCCAGAGGTCGTGCGCGAAGAATGAAGGGGAGAAAGATTGATTCACGGCTGTCTCGCCTCTTTCAACCGTCCGCGTCGCGACGGCAGTCCTCGACCGCGCGGCGGCGAGGGAGGGAAGACGCGCGAGGGAGAGAAGACGCGTTCGAGGACGCGTCGACGCGCGCGCGCCGGATCGTCGGTTCGTCGGTCGACGGGACAGGCGATGGCTGACGACGATGGTGGCGGCATTTTAAAAGACGTGGTGCTGAATCGAGACGATGACGAGCGTCGAGATGAGGGCGCGACGGAGAGAGCGCTGAAAGAGAAACTCGAGCGCACGTCCCTGCGCGCGCTGCGCGCGTTGGAGGATAAAGACGTCGTCATATCGCGACTACGGGCCGAGGTGTCCGAGCTGACGAGACTGCGAGAGCGGGAGCGGCGAGGGCGACGCGGGCGAGGACGCGCGGATGACGACGGTGAGTGGAGCGATGCACACGATCATCGCGCGTCGTCTCTTCATTGCGGCGACCATCGCGCGGCGAAGATGGCGCGAGAGTTGGACGAAGAGCGCGCCGCGGTGGTCGGGTTACGAGGACAGTTGCGTGAGGCGCAATCAAACGTCGAGGCGTTGCGACAGTCGCACGAACACGCGAAAAGGTTTGCGCTTTCGAGCGAAAAGCACGCCGAAGCGTTGGTCGAACGATTAGATCGAGTCTTGCGCGCGCGAGAAACCTCTGCGCGAGCGCGCGAGGAGGCGCTCGCGGATGGAGAACGCGCGCTTACGAAGCGTCTGGCTGAGCTCGCGATGGAGTGCGCGCGTCTTCGCGAAGACGCGGACGGATGGAAGTTTAAAGCCACGTCGTGCGAGCACGAATTGAATGAAATCAGACTTCGTCTGGCGGGTGCGTTCGATTCAGACGATGGCGACGGTTTCGAAGAGCTTCGAGGGGACGAGTCTCTCACCGTGGCTCGTCTTCGCGTCGCGCTGGCGTCGACGAAAATCGCGCTTCGCGAAGCGTTGGCGGGCCGCGAGAGGGACGACGCGGACGGTTTCGAGCGCGACGTCGCGCTCGAAAGTTTCGTGCATTCGGTGTCGTCGATCGATTCCGAGCGCGCCGCGCGCGACGCGTCCAAAATGCGCGACGCCGAGCGAAGAGCGTCTGAACTCGCGACGACGGCGAAAGAGCTCAGAAGGGTGAACGCGTCGCAGGCCAAGGAACTCACTCGAATGGAAAATTTGCTCAGAGAGCAAATGTCCTCGAATCAACTCACGATAGAATCGGCAGAGGTGACGGCGGAGAACGCGAGACGCGAAAAAGAGCACTTTGAGAAGGTGGTGCGCGAGCGCGAAGACACGTTGTTGGTCCTGCGAGACACGGTGGCGGCGATGGAGCGCGGTCACGCGTTGAGCGGCGAAGATAGGCTCCGAAGCGAATTGACACAGGCTCACGAGAGACTTGGATGCCTGGAAAATGAGAACGCGTCGCTCGCGATGGACAAAGAGACGCTGGCGGGAGAACTTCGGCAGCTCAGATGTGACGTCAAAGCGGCTGCTGAGAGAGCCGAGTTTCACGAAAACGCGTCAAACTCGCTGAAACAGCGCGAAGAGATATTGCTCACGCAACTCGAGTGGCACAGCGACGAGTGCGAGACGTACAAGGCGCAAGCGCTCGAAATCTTGCGTCACGTGAAGGACGTCGAATCTGAAAACGTCAATCTTCAGATGAAGGTCAAATCGCTCGAGCGCTCGCTCGCAGCGCAGATGAGTCAATTGGGCGAGGAATCCAGGTCTTGTTTCGAAGAACTCGCGCGGGAAGTGCGAAAACATGTTGAATCCACCGCCGCCGAGAACGCGGGCTCCGAGTTTTGTCGAACGATTCAGGTTGCGCTTCGCGCCAACGCCGTCGGGTACGACGCCGCGAGCGATTCGAGCGCGCTCGCGGAGATTGAGCGCGCTCTTCTGGACGCGCAGCGCACCATTTCTCAGCTAGAGTGCACGGCGAGCAAGTACGAAGCGGCGTTTACGACGGCGACGAGACGACTCGAACGAACACAACACGCGAAAGACTCCGTGACGATTGCGTTCGATCACACGTGTCGCCTCCTGGAGACTGCGCGAAAAACGCAAATCGGAGTGAGCTCTGCAGCCATGAGCTCGCTAGAAAAGCATTTAACCTCCTCTCAGGCTCGCAATAAACGATTGACGCAGATGCTCATTCAAAACGGCAACGACGCGGATGTCAATCTATACAATTTGGAGGAAGCTCTGTCGAACAGGGAAGAGACGATGTGCGCGATGCAAACTCGAATCGATGAGCTCGAAGTGACCGCAAACGAACTTCTGAGCACTCGAGAGTCTGTCGCTCGCGCGATGAAATCAATCTCTGCGGCGAGAGACGACGCCCAGACTGCGGCGCAAGTTGAAAAGAGTCGTCTGCTCGAAGCGCGGCGGACGATTACGAAACTGCAAGAAGAAATATCCGAGCTACGCGATGAAATACGCGCTCCGACGCTGGAAGAAAACGTGGAGAGATTGAAACGACTGGTCGAGGAACAAGCTTTGGCGATCGCCGAAGCTTCGCGGGAATTGGAGAATCGCGTGACCGCTGAGGCGAACGCACGCCGCGAGCTCGATGAAACGCTGCGCGAACTTGAAGAGACGCGCGAGAAACTCACCGAAGAACGCGAGCGTCTTCGTACGTTTGAAGAGAAAAACGAGATGACGACGACGACGGCGACGACGCCAGAAGAGGCGGCGTCGTTCGGCGGTTCGACTGGATTTCCAGAAATTGTTTCCAAACTAAGTCAGCGCGTTTCGGAGCTTCAAAAGGCAATCGAAGTGCGAGACGATCGAATCTCAGTTTTGGAGTCCTCCGCGGGAGGCATCGTTCCGATGACTTCTGAACATCGAGACGTGAGCGGCGTCGTCGCGCAAGCCTTGCAGGATAGTCGCGCCGCGGCCGTCGTCGCCGCCGCGGCGAGGAGCGATTTGGAAGCGAGCAAGGCTGAAATCTATGAGTTGCGAGAGGAACTTCGTCGACGCGAGGACGCGTCGCACGAATCACAATCTCAGCTCGAACGAGTTTTTGAACAACTTTCGTCACGCTTTGAACGCGAGATTACGTCCTTGGAAGCTTACGGCGACGTCATGACGGCGAAATTACTCAATTTGGAAGCAGACGTCGCCGAATCAAAACGTAAAGAAGATGAGTGGCGATCCAACAGTAAGTTGAGTGATGAAGAACGACGCGCACACGTCGAGCGTTGCAAAAGGTACAGGGAATTAATACAGCGTTTACGCGGAGAACACGTCGAAGAGCGAAACAAACTTCTGGGTTTCGTGAACGATTCCGAATCGAAGATTGCAGCTCTGACGAAGCGCGTGGAGAGTTCGTGGGCGGGTGAATCGGCTGAACTTCTCGCGCAAGCGAACGAAAAGATCGAAGAGCTCAAAACTCGATTGGCAAACGCGGCGGGGTCAGAAGCGCGCGACGCCGATGCGCTCAGCGGCGAGCTTGAGGCATGCAGAGCGCGCGTACAATCCATCAAGGAAGAGACGAGAGTGGAGGTGGAAAAACGTCTCACCACTCGATTTCGTCGCGAATTAGTGCGAGCGCAAGACGAGATCGAGACGTTGCGTGGATGGCGCACGCCGTGCGTCGCGCTCGTAGACGCGGTACGCGCGATGAGTGTTCGTTCGGTGCGACTCTGCTCCGCGGTGATTCACGCGTGTCGCACGGCGCAAGGTAAACGAACCATCGCAGAGACGTTGGGAGGTAAAGACGAGCGCGAAGTTGCGTCACTCGTCGGCCTCTCGAGTGAAGAACTCGCGGCGGTGTTTTCCGCGCAAAATGTGTGCGCGGACGGAGCCGTGGAAGATACTGCGACGGCGTTGAGCTTGTTCGATTCGCCCTCGAACGTCGCGGCTGCCGTTGCGTGGTGCGAGACGCGCGCGACGCAGCTTCAAGACGCTCTCGCATCTGATGGATCTTTGATTCCAGTTGAAGAAATGTGGCGCCCCGACGTTCTCGAGGCCGTGACGTCGCTCGTCATTCGACAATCGAACGAGGCCGAGGCGTCTTTGCGAGAAACCAACGCGACTTTAAGCGAGTGGTTCGATCGACTATCGTCGTCGTCCGCGGTGTAAATGTAACATAAAAGCACGGTGCTTGCACTGCTGGAAATCAAAAAATCAAAAATCAAGACACCGCGCCAACACGCGTTGATGATGAAAATCGACCTTCGTCACTTTCCGCCGCGCACCTCGCTTCGAACGCCGCGCGATGCGTTCGGTGATTCGCGTGCTCATCGCGCTGACGCTGTGCGCCGTCGCGAGCGCTCGCCCCGACAAGGTCAATTGCGATCGTAAGGTGAGTGGCGTCGACGTCATGACGAAATCGACCGTCATGGGGCACCCCCCGGCGACGAGCGCGTCGCAGCTGACGGTCAACGCGAGCGCGTACGGCGCGGGTGATCGAATCACAATCACGCTCAACACCGGGTCGTTGGACGCCGCTTTCATTCACGCGTCTGCGGGAACGCTGACGACGAGCAGCAGTGGCATCTTCTCTGAGAATACGTGCGCGACGAGCAGTTTATGGTACGCTAATAACGGTGTTTCCACACACACGTTCACGTGGACGGCGCCGAGCGACGTCTCATCGCTACCGAGCGTCGAGATCGCCTCCATGGCGGCGGGAGGACACGGACCGCCCATAAATAAGCAAATCGTCACACTCACGCGCGCCGCCGGCTCATCGTCGCCGGCACCGCCGCCGACGAGCTCGCCTTGCGCCGCGAATCATCACGTGTCGAGCAACGCGTGCGTCGCGTGCGTCGCTGGAACGCAGAGAGCCGCAGGCGACGATCCGACCGGGAACGATACGTCGTGTGTGACGACGATATGCAGCGCGAACGAGCGTGTCGCTTCGAATGCGTGCGTCGCGTGCTCGGCTCAAGAGACGAACGCGGCGGGCGACGACGCGTCTGGTGCCGACACGTCGTGCGATCAAGCACCGCCTCCTGCGTCGAGCGCGCCCGCGGCGACGAGCGTGTGTTCGACTCTCTTTGTGGCTGTCGTCGGGGCGGCGGCGATGTAACGCAACGTGCAATTTTTTTCTTTTTTTTTCTTGTTGTATTCAAACTCAATTGATTTCTGTTTTTAAACGAAAGCGTGTCATCTTTTCATCCGCCCAGCGCGCCCGGAAGCGTGATGTATGATCGGCGACCCGGGCCGGCACGAAGTGTCATGTGCGCGCCAGCGTACGCAGGGCCGCGCAAGGCGAAGAGTTTTCGCGCGGCTCCCGCCCGGCGGCGGAGCGGCGATTCCACCGTAGTCGCCGAGCGCGACTAGTTCGAAGTGTAATTCGACGGATTCAAAAGCGTCGTCGCCGACGTTTTGAATGTGCGCGGCGAGTCGTTCCAGCGTTTCGGTACCAGACGCGAAGATACCGGCGGTCGGTTCTGCCTTTTCGTGGAGTGCGACGAAATCGCAGAAAAAGCCAGTCTCCTGTGCGTTCGCGGCGTCCGAATCGCCGCAACGTCCAAAAGCCTTTCCCGGGTACGGTTTTACATTCAAACAGTTGTCGGAGAAAAGAAACCCGCAGACGTGCATTGCGTGTAAGGACGAGGACGATTCTGACCCGTTTGGAAGATAGAGCGCAAACGTAAAGGTGTACTTGTTCTCCTTCGTCGGCCAGAGGACGCCGAGGATCGAATCGTCTTTTAAATCGCCAGATTCGCGGTCCATGAAAGACTGAAGCGTCGCGTTCGCAGACAAGCGGTTGTCTGCGTTAAGAATGCCAAGCTCCCTGAAATCTCGACTGACTTCGCGCCGAACGTTCTCATCGTCCAAGCGTCGCAACAGCTCGAGAGGATCCGCGCCCGCGCCCGGGCGTAAGAAAGCGAACGCGACAAAACATGCGCAGAAAAGAGTCCGAGTTGCACGAGTCGAAAACATGGCGCGAAACGAAGCGCCCGGCCGCGACTCGGCGCGCCGGGAAGTGCGAAAGCGACGTTCTCGGACGTCGTCACCGACCTCGGGAAAACGAAAAACTAACAACGGGAACGGGCCATAAGTTTAAAGACAGGGTTTCGGCGGAACGAACGCGAAAGAGGAAAAGAGAAAGGAACAGTAGTGCCCGATCACAGACGTTTGGCCAGATTGATTCCAAATGATTACTTTTTTTTGGTGGTGTCTTGTCTTTCAGTGGTCTCTTGCCTCTGTATGG